>Ga0265798_10000167_pt1 | contig 126354 bp, 133 predicted proteins | sample P3T30metagenome_FD_192430 | JGI IMG/M metagenome (GOLD analysis project Ga0265798, IMG submission 192430) | Plant litter microbial communities from East Loma Ridge, Irvine, California - P3 T30 | ecosystem: Environmental > Terrestrial > Plant litter > Unclassified | place: USA: California...
TGAAGCGAGCAGCAGCAGCTGCGTCGCCACCTTGACGGAATGCCGAACCACCGTAGTAGATGGTGGCCAGGGCCAGAGCGGTAACCAGAGCGATGGAGATGATGGTGATGATGAGCGAGAACATTGTTGCAGTATCCTTTTGATGGAATCGGTTTTTTTTAGCGCCAGTCGAGATACCGATATCTCTCGGTGGCAGTGATTTGACACTTCATCGAAGCGCCGATATAACGTATAGAGGCCAGGTATGCGAAATGACGGTCTATTTTTATATCTCTTTACGCATTTAGAGAACTTCGGTTAGTAGCTCTAAAGATTCGCACCAAACAAAAAAGCGACCGATTTCTCGGTCGCTTCTCGTTGGCTCGAGTACTGATTAGTACTTGAAGACCACTTTGCCTGCGTCGGTCGCGGTTGCGCCCGGGATGCAGCCGTAGTTCGGCACGTCGGCGTTGGTCGAGGTCGAGGTCAGCGTCACGCCGGCCTTTTCGTTGACCTTGGCGCAGACGGCGCCCTTGACATCGGCCATTTCGAAGGCGCCGGCGTTCAGGGTCCAGCCGGTGATTGGCGAAGCCAGGTACTTGGTGCCGTCGGTCTTGGCAGTCGACAGGTCGGCGATGGCGGCGAACGGGGTGGTCTCAGCTGCGTTGTACACGGCAGCGGCGCCCGACAGCTGTTGGCCTTCGTTGATGAAGCGAGCAGCAGCAGCTGCGTCGCCACCTTGACGGAATGCCGAACCACCGTAGTAGATGGTGGCCAGGGCCAGAGCGGTAACCAGAGCGATGGAGATGATGGTGATGATGAGCGAGAACATTGTGGAGGTATCCTTTAGGTGTTCGAATCGGTTTCGTTTTTAGTGCCGTGGCCAGAGACCGATAAACTCTAGGCGGCGGGTTCGTTTCGGCGCATCGTTGGGGCGCTGATAAAATGTATAGAGCGCCCCAATACGAAATGACGGTCAGGTTTTATATATCTCAGGCCTCGTCAGATGCCGAGGCGGCAGCAGCTTTTGCGGCAGCTGCCGTGGCTGCTGGTTTCACTGCAGCGCTTCCTCCGCGCGGTGCAGGCATCAGCTTGAAGGACACCCCCGGCTCTGGGCAGGCCTCACCCATACAGAAGGTGTTAAGTGCCATCTTGCAGACTCCCATTGCGGCCGTAGCCTTTGTCAGGGCCGCATGGGGGTCGTCGAGTGACGCATCATTGGCATAGACCCCTCCGCCTTCCAGGCGAGTGGTGTACCCCATGGTTTGAAGAACGTCGCGGCAGCTTGGGACACTGATAACCGGAATCGGGCTGACTGGCGCCGGCTTCGGGTCCGCAGGCACCATCGAGACGTAAGCGGCGACGGCAAAGCAACCGACACCCAGGACGCCGAAAAGAATTCCGCTCAGAAGGTTGAACTGTTTTTTGGTTTCAGGAGTCATGGCTTCAATCAGTTGATAGGAGTGGCTGGAACAGGGGCTGCGCCATGCACTACTGCCTCGGCAGGAATGACTGGAGCAGCTTCAGGCAACGGTGCTGAGGCGGCGACAGGCTCCGCATCAACGGACGCACGCTGAATTTCCCACTTGCCGTTTGCGAATCGCACCGCCTTCACATATTCATTGCTCGACACCGACTGAAGGGCTGCCCAGCGCGACAGCGGACTGTTGGCGAAACTATCCGTGACGTGCTCGATTCCCGGCGCCGGAGGAGCTTCGAAAGGCTGGACGCGCGCGATGAGGGCAACTGACAGGGCCAAGAACCCGGTAGTAAAGAGTGCAGCGCCGGCAATCAGCACGGCAACCAGGGTCGGCAGCGCCGGCGTCATCTTGCTCGTGCCCTGCAAGCCTGTAGTAGGCACCTCGGTCGTGTTTTCCGGCAGCAGGAACGCTTGCAATCCTTCAGCTGTGCGCGTGACTTGGACCATGCGCGTTGCGGTCTGGATGAATACGCTGGCGTCTTCGGCGCCACCCTTACGGAAGGCACCCCGGGCGTTGAAAGCCTTGATGATTTCCGGCAGGTACGCCCGGCCGGAGCCGCCTTCGTGGATTTCGTACGCACAGCCGTTTCCGAACTTGAACGCGTCGTAATAGACGAGCGAGATTTGCTGGCAATTACGTTCAGCCACGCCAACCGCGTACTCACGCGCTTCGCGCTCGCTCACTTCAGCCAGGAAGCCAATGAGGACGCGAATCGGCACTTCCGTGGGCTTCTTTTTATCGGAGACTCGGCTGACGACAATCGGGGTCTTCACCTTGGCCGTAGGACCAACAGGTCCTTCCGGACGGGCCGGCACTTCTGACGCGGCCTCAGCGACCGTGCTTTGGTCGACGACTGGCTCGGCGGCCGATTTCGCGCCACGCTTTGCGAACCACTTGGTCCGGGCAGGTGCTTGCGTATCGGCTTCGACGACCGGAGCAGGCAACGAACCCTCCGTACCTTTAGCCTTGGCGCTCAGGAAGCGGGAGCGCAGGCTTCCCTTCGCCTCTGTCACAGGCTCGACTCGGGGCTTGGCATTGAGGAACACGCCATTACCGCCATGGGCCGAACCCGCGGGTGCGTCGTCGCCCAAAACAGGTTCGTGGCGCATATCTTCACGCAGGGTCTCTTTCATGTCGATGACATCCGTGACGTCCATCGGCGAGGTGATTCCCGTGCTGTTTTTCTGCAAATTCGGCGACATACTTACTCCTTAGCGCGCAGGGGGACAGACGCGTAGCCGGACGCGTCGAACGATGCCGCGGCTGGCTGTGCCGCGACCTGCGGACGGGTTTTCGAAACGGCAGGAGCTGCAGCCGTAGGTTTTTTCTCCGAGACCAGCGCCGGCGTAACCGCTGGCTTCGACACCTGAGCGATATCCGAAGGCTTACGTTCGGCCGCGAGCGTAGGACGAACCGACGGTTTTTCCACGTGTGCCGGGGTTACCGAACCAGGTGCGAACAGGTCCAGCGTTTCAGCTTCCGTGACCTCACCCAGGCTTACAACGGTTGGACGCACGACGATGAACATCGAATTGCGATTGACGACAAGGCCTTTGTGCTCCAGGAACGACGGTGTATTTGCGGTAATGGGCGCCATGCCCGTACGGCCCAGCGTCTCGTACGTGATACCCCCCACGACGACGGTCTGCCCCGGACGAACTCGCAGAACGTCGTTGAACGAACGCTCCGCGGTAGTCGGCTGGGACAGCTGTCCAATTTGGTTGCCCGCGCTGAGGTTGTTAAAACCCAGTACTGCTTTTAGGGACAGGTCCAGCTTGACAGTGACAGTATTGGCTGCCGCGTCGTAGGAAGGGGTCATTTTCAGCGTGAGACCATCATCAGCTTTAGCGGTCTTGGCCGAGCCCATCGTCCCATTGTTCGAGTTACCGCCGACACCGCCGACACCTGTACTGGTGACTTCGATGCTTTCGACATACGGAGTCTGCGTCAGGGACTTGAGCTCGACAGTAGTGCCTGCGATGGACTTCAGCACAACATTTTGCTTCGTTTCGGTCGCGCCATAGGTCTGCAGGAAGTCATAGAGACCCGTGAAGCTGAACACGGAATTGGTGACGACACCTTTCAATCCACCACTCATCAGGCCCGCAGCCGCAAGAGCCTGGTTTGCGACGTTCGTGGCCAAGTCCGTACCGGTGCCGGTGCCCGTGCCAGTTCCCGTACCGGTTCCTGTGTTCGGTACTGTGCCCGTCCCGGTGTTGGTGCCCGTACCATAGCCATTGCCATAGCCATAGCCCGACTGTTGCCCGCTGGTGAACGAGCTATTGCCTGCGACCGGACGGAAGCCTTCCATGTTCTGGAGACCTGTCGCAGCGTAGTCGCGACCAACAGCAAATTGCAGCTTCGACCAATCGACGCCTTGCTTGGCATCCTGGTTCATCTGGACGTTGATGATGGCGACCTGGAGCGACACCAGCGCGGCGTTGGCCGTCATGCGTTGAAGGAATGCCCGCACCTTCGACAGGTCCGCCGGGGTGACGTCGAGCGTAACCATACCCGCTTCCCACGAGGTCGCTACTTTCTCGAGCCCCATTTCCTTCAGGCCGGCGGCAACCTTCGTGCCGAGTGCTTCTTCTTGCGGAAGCGTCAGCGAAATCTTTTCGGACGACGAGACAACGATGGTGCCTTCGTTCCAGGTGAACCAGACATTGGTAGCACGGCTAACGGTGCTCAAGAGGCTACCAACCGTGCCGGAGTAGTGCGGCAGGAAGAAAGGCTTATCCCCTGCCTCGGCATCGGCGAGGATGATGGAATGACCGAGGTTGCCCATGACAGCGACGAAGTCCTTGACCGTCGCACCCGACTCGAGCTCGAGCCGGATTTGCTTGTTGCGCACGTCCTTAGGTACTGAGTAGGGCGTGACCAGGACAAGCATAGGCTTGCCCTCGCGCTGCGTGGCCGCCGTGTTCCACGTCCCCTCGAGCATTTCGATGGCTGCCTTCTCCGTTGTTGCAGCCTTTGCAGGATAGTCTTTCACCGGCGGCGGCACGGTCGAGCACCCCGACAACGTGGCGAGCGCGACCATCACGAGAGTTGCGCAGGATGTTTTCTTCAGTAGCATGGGGCTTCCTTATTTCTGCTTCGATTTGGTGGACTGTTCGAAGTAGTACGCGTCTTCGAGCTTGAAAATATCTTTACCGTTGAGCTTGCCGATTCGCTTTCCCGATGCTTTTACCGGGTCTTCGGCTGGAGCCTCTTCAGGCGGCGGGAGGTCGGGCGAGCCAGGCATTCCGTTCAGGCCCGCACCCGTAGGGAAGGGTGGCATTCCGTCGCGCATGTAAGGGACGCCTGCCGGAATCGCCGGATTACCCGGCACGGGGACAGGAGCCGCGGCGGGCCGGGGCGCTGGCCGGAGTGGATTACGGACTCCCGATGTCGGCGTAGGCGCTGCGGCCGTCGACGCCATTGAAGGGCCGGGCATCGGCACTGCGGTAGGCTTGGGCAGAGCGGGGGTAGCAGCTGGCGCCGCTCCGGTTGGCAATGGCATGGCGGACGGTAGCGGCATGCCGGAGACAGCAGCCGGGGCCGGTGCTTTCGCAGGGGCCGGCACCTGAGCGTAGGCCGATGACGCGACCAAGGTCAGTGCAAAAAGAAAGTGTGCCTTCATGGGCGAGGCTCCAAAGTTGAAAATGCGTGATTGATATAGGTACCGACTACCCGGCTTACTCGGCCGAGTCCGCAGCTGCAGAGGTCGCAGGTGGCGTCGAGCGAGGACGCAGCACGTCACCCAGCAAATCAGCCTTGGAGATAGCCACACTGCCCGGTTGCTGGAACAGTGGACCGACCACGCTCACGGCATAGGCACTGTCCTGCGCTGGCAGCATTTCCAGCTTTTCAGGAGGGACGTCGATGACAATGACGCCTTTGAACTCAAGCTTGCCTGCTTTGATGTTCCACAGCGCTTCACGGGTGTCGAGCTTCATTGGCCCAATTTCACGCACCAGCCAGCCGGCAGCGTCGAGCGATTTAAGCAGTTCGAGCGTGAACGGTGCGAGCTTGCTGCGGTCCTTACCGGTCGCAGTCAAGGCACCACGGACATCTTGCTCCAGACGAGCCATGACGGTTTCGCGCAGCTTGATTTCAAGCATGTACACACGGTTGCCAACTTTCCAGGCAATAGCAGGGACGTTTTTAGGCATGCCGAAAGACTGGAACGACAACGTTGGCAGCGCGCGGACAAATGCCTCGAACAGGACTTCCGGCAGCTCGTGTTTTTCGAGCGTACGTTGCTTTTCTTCGACCACTGCGGCCACCTGGACTTCCGAAGCCGTATCCAGCAGGTCTCGTGCCATGCGGTAGATGCGCTGCTCTCCATCGACGTCGGGGAGCTGTCGAGGGTTTGAGTGGTACTTCACCGCCAGCATCAGTGCAGTGCGCGAATCCTTGTCCATCGCCCACCACGAATCGAGCGAGGCCAGGTGCTTGGAGGCTTCACGGTCGTGGTTTTTCGTGAGAACCCAGATACCTGCGTCGTTGCGGACCCATGCAGTGATTTTTCCGAGTTCATGAGCGGCTGCGACGATAGCCGCCATGCCGGGGTGGCGCGTACGCTCAAGGGCCTTCGAAGCCACGTTTAGCATATGCTCGAGCAGCGTGGCGCCATTGCCTTCGCCAGAGAAGGCGTCCGGGTGGGCGGACGCGATTCCCAGGATTTGGCCGAGCAGCGCCTTTTCTTTTTCCGTCAAGCGCGCAAGCGCCTCGGAATCAGCCGCGCTCAGGTCCAGCTCATCACGAGGCAGAACGGCCGGCTGGGGCAGAGTACCCAGGGTGAGCCGCATGCCGCGGAAATTACCCGAGCTCTTTTCACGACTTGCTCGCTCTCCGAAGCTGCGACGTGCACGCATCCAGGCAAAGCCCCATCCGATGAGGCCGGACAATGCCGTCAAGCCCAGCACAGGCAGAGTCCAGTACTGGAGGACCAGTACCTGGGTGCTCAGCGAATCGGTCACGCTCGGCGCTTCAGGTACTGCGAACGGAAGGAATGGGAAAGCATTTTTCAGGTGCTGTAGGGATTCCCAGTTGACTCGTGGGTTCGAAATGGACCAGTAAAGGAAGGTCGCAATGAACCAGAACAGGGTTACAGTGATGAAGCTTTTGAGAAGTTTGGGCCGCATGGGGGGGTCGCCACCTAAAAAGAGAGTTAGCGATGTATAGGCAGGGGCTTTTATGCCTTTGTCCGCAATTTCCAGAATATGTGCGGATGCACAGGTGCTACACAGAATAGTGGAACGTCGGTTGCTATATGTTCTTGCCGGTGAGCACGAAATGTTGCGCATAAAAAACAACAGCCGTATTCGTCCTCTTGACCTGTTTATATACAGGTGCTACACTGGCATCTACTGAGTTGAACTCAGACCCTACTGAAGTCATCAAACTACAAATCTTTAACTGAGAGGTAAGCTATGTCCAAAGGCGAAAAAACCACCTACATCTACAAACTCTTCCGCGTGAAGCGTTCGGATGGCCGCGTTACCACCGTTTCGGTGGACCCTGCTCTGTTCACTAAGGCCTGCCAGGCCATGGGCGGACTCAAGCCGGTCGCTACCCGCGTCCGCCAAGCCGCACTGGAATACCAGGAAGGCGGCGTCGTGAAGAGCTGCAGCGGCTTCGTCCAAGCCGAACTGCGCGCCATCGTGAGCAATAAGGGCGCCGCTACGGCCGCCGCCCAGGCTCAGGCCCGCGCACAGCTGGCTGCTGCGGCAGCGTAATTTCCGCCTTTGGGCTGCTTGCCCTGATGAACCGCCTGCCCTGCAGGCGGTTTTGCGTTAACCTACCTTCATAAGGCTTGGCCACGTCGTCGAGCCTAACGTGGAACGATTAAAAGCCCCGCATGCGGGGCTTTTGTTTTGCAGGCCTGCCTATTAGCGGGCGGTCGGCGGAAGGAGAGTTACGCCAGCTGGAAGCTGTAGTGGCGGGAGGGTCGGCTGGCCGTTGTGACTCGCAGGCAGTTGGGCCGGCGGTGGAAAGCTCGCTGGAGCAGCGCTCGGCGCAACCGCAGCTGCTGGCGCAGGAACAGGCGTCTGCACCATTTTCAGCGGGTCAACCGGCTTCGGGTCCGAAATCACGACGCGGGCCAGGGTCGAGCCGTGCACCTTGTAAGTGCGCGCGCCAATACGAACCGACTGGTCGTCGAGAATCTCGACAGTTCCCAAAGGAGTAGCATCACCCTGCTTCGCACTGAGGATGTTGCCGTCAAAATCGAGCACCGCGGAGCGGACGCCATCGAAGTTCAGGATGGACGTCACCTCCACTGGGATTGTCCGAGGAACCGGGGCCGGCGCTGGAGCGCTCACCGGTGCGGCGACTTTCGCGACCTTTTTCGCAGGACGAACTTTTGGCTTAACCTTCTCGGCAGGAGTGGCGCTTCCCAGTTCGGCCAAGGCCTTCTTCGGCCCCTGCTGGACCTCCTTCTGGCTGAGCTCCTCCTTCATGCGGGCTGTGGTCGCCTGAGCCATTTCGACCTGCTTTTTCAATGGCAAGGTGCGAAGGTCTTCCGTCAGGGTAGCCTGTTTGAACTGCTCTTCCATCAAGGCCGTAGCCATTTTGGATGTTTCGAGGGCTTGCTGGTGCGTCTCGAGGCTGAGCGACTTACCCACAAACGGGTTCACGCCCTGGATGCTTGCACCAACGACAGGGCCCGGAGCCGCAACAGGTGCCGCGACGGGAGCAGCAGGCGCTGCAGGCGTGACGACAGCTGTCGGCGCCTGCGCGGCTGCGACCTTTGCAGGTGCGTTAAGCTGGGCGAAAGCAGAAGTGGTCAGGGTCAACACGGCAACTGCAAAAAGCGTTTTCTTGTACATAAAATGGATTCTCCGGAAAAGTTCGATGTATAGCGTGTTGAGTTTAGTAGTTGCCTACGACCGCACGGACGACGTAATTACCTGCACCAGGCAGCTGAGCCCGTAGCAAGGCTGTGTAGGGCGGAGTCGAACCGGTGCCCAACGTAGCAGGGGAGCGGACCGTGGTCGTTAATCCGCGGACTGCAATGCTTTCCTGGTTATTGCCCACTTCAATGGCATTTGCTTCCTCAAATGCGCTGGTGGCATCTGAAGGGCTTACACCGAGGGCGGTGCCAAATACGGCAAGGCTAGGCGACCAGGTGCCCGTAGCATTGATGGAGCCTCCTGCGTCACCACCAGGACCATTACGGTAGAAATAGTTCCGCGACACGTCACGGTCGGCCGTATTCAGAAAGCGAGTAGTGAAGTAGCTTTCATAGAGCGAAGCGAGACGGTTCATGCGCTCGAGCGTTTCGCGATACTTCGTGTACTGGATTGCAAATCCGTTGATGACAACTCCCCTGTCATCGCTGCCATCGGCAAAGGCCAACTGACCAGAGCCGGCATCGAAACTGGTTCCCGCATCCAGTACTCCATCTTTGCCCGTTGAGACCACGGCCAGCATGTGGTAGTAGAGGCGCACACCTTCAACATCGCGAGTCAGTTGCGGCGAAATGAAGAAGCATAGAGGGTTTGACGACCCATCGGTCGCGGCCATGTGGCCCGCCTCCGTCAGGTAGGTCGACAGCTTTTGATTGCCCAAGGCGCCGGCGTTGTTGTTGCCCTGCCCGCACGACGCTCCGGGTGCCACCGTATCGTGGACAAGTCCGAGAAATGAACGCCCTGCCTCAACTTCAACAGTCATCGCATTTGCAGCGTAGGCATTTTGCAGGCCCTGACGCATGTCCTGCAGCTTGCGGTCGGTGTCGAGCGTCTGCTTGAACGTCAGCCAAGGCGTCAGCACGTTGAGAGCCGTGACAGACAACACCGTCACAAGCGACAACGTGATGAGAACCTCGACCAGGGAGAAGCCGCCCTGTGAGCGCTTCTTAACCATGGTTGAGTTCCTTCTCGAGCGCCTTCGGGTCGTACGAATAGTACATCGCGTCGTCGAGCGAAATCTCACCGGTCTGGACCTTCTCAGCCAGGCAACGATTCATCAGCACCTGACCTTCGTTGCGGCCGGTATCCATGGCGTTGAAGATTTGGTTGACTTTGCCTTCGCGGATTGCGTTACGCACCGAGGATGAGTTGACCAGCAGCTCGTAACCGAGCGTGCGTCCGCCCTTCCCGTCCGAACGAGGAACGAGGACCTGCGAGAGAACACCAACCAGGACGCTGGAGAGCACCTGTTGAACCCAGTCTTTTTCGTCGGCAGGGAAGAAGCTGGCGATACGCTCGATGGTGTTGCGGGCGCCCATCGTGTGCAGTGTGCCCAGGACCAGGTGCCCGGTGTTGGCCGCATCCAGCGCAACCTGCACAGTATCACGGTCACGCATCTCTCCGATGAAGATGACGTCAGGGTCTTCACGCATAGCCGCACGCAAGCTGCCGGCGAAGTCCTTACCGTCACGACCGCCCATCTGGCGCTGGTGAATCAGGCTGAAATTCGACTTGTGGATGAATTCGACCGGGTCTTCCAGGGTGATGATGTGTCGACGGCTTGTCTCGTTCATGTAGCCGATAGTCGAGGCCATCGTAGTGGTCTTACCACTGCCGGTAGGCCCTGTAACCAGAAGCAGTCCCTTGGCGCGCTGAGGCAGCTGCATGTAGGTGTCTGGCAGGCCAAGGTCACCCAGAGCCGGGATGGTCGAGTCCAGCTTACGCATGGCCATGGCCAGCTTACGATTGTCCGTGCGGTAGACGTTACCGCGCCAGCGCACGTCCCCGGTCGCCATGGCGAAATCGAGGTCTCCGCGCTTGTTCAGGAGTTCTTCGAGCTTTTCGACAGGAATGCCGGTGCTATCGTGATGCTTGCGCAGGAAGTCCAGGATGTCCGAGCGCTTTACCTCGGTTTTGAACCGCTTCAAGCTACCAGATTCCCGGTACCAAACAGGCAGGCCTTCGGTGATGTGGACGTCGCTGACGTTCGATTTACGAGAAGTCTCGATGAGTTGTTGTTCCAGCATGGTAGGCTCGCGATTAAATTTGTTGGACTGCGTACAGTTTGTAGACGCCACCCCAAGGGGTGCTGGTCTGGAAGGTCATCGTGTAAGGCGGTCCATCCGAAATAGGAGACCACCTCACGGGGCGCTCGCCTGCGGTCGTGCAAGCAGGACCGTTACAGGCCTCTACTGGCAAACCCCACGGGTTGAGGACAGGAGAGTTTGGTAAGCCCAGCAGTTCCGCCATGCTCTGTACCGAGTTGGCTTGGCGGATTGGCGGGCTTACGCCGAAAATAGGTGCTGGCGAGTCAATGCAAGGCATCTGTTCCGCCACGGGGCTGCATCCGCCGTAGGGCGGACGGAAGTAATTCACCGAAACGTTGTGCTCCGGGTCCAACATCGTCTTGGCTTTGAAAAAGGCTTGGGCGTTAAGAGTGAGCTGCTCGAGCTGCGCCAGGGCCTTCTTCGCGTTATTGCGCTGGATGGTGAAACCATCCGTTACGACCACATAGTTACGACGGCCGACGCAGTCAACCGAATTTGCCGGACAGGGATTGAACGTTCCGTCAGCAGCCAAGATTGGCTCATCAGGGGTATCGCTGTCGGTTGGCAACCAGGCCGCCATGACGCGATACTTCACGCCTTCGCGGGAAATCGGAGGGCTGATGCGTACCTGTAGGTCCCAGCGAGGGACGATGCCGGCTAAGCCCATCAGTGCCCGGCCATCCTCAGGGACGCTGGTCCAGGTGCTGTCACCATCAATCGTGAGCGACTGGGCTTCGTACGCGGCCGCCAGCTTGCCACGCACATCCGCCAGATAGACTTTCTGATTTGCGTCCAGCGCAGCAACCTGGTGCTTCGCCGACGAAACCGAGTAGCCCATGATGATGGTGAACGTAACAATGGCGAGAACGACCGTGAAAGCCAGCAGTGCGAAACCGCTCTGCTTAGAAGAATTGGCAATCATCATGTGCTCCCGCCACTGAGGTTCGGATATCAACGGGTTTCGTCGAAAATCATTTCCACGCCGACGGTCTCTCCCGCAATAGCCGCTTGCAGACGGCACTTGTTGGTTTCGAACGCTGCAGCACCCGTTACTTCTTCGGCGCTGTTGTTGCATTCCTGGAGGAACTGGCGAGCGACGTCGACCGGCACAGCGACTGCACGCGTGTAGTAGCGCTTGCCCATGCCGCCAGTTTCGCGCTGGAACGACACCAGAACGCCTTCGGCAATTTTGTCAGCAACGACTTCGCCGGTTGCGTTAGCAGTGAAGCGGCTGACGTATGGACCGTTCCAGGTCTTGGTCTGCGCACGACCGCAGTAGTTCTGCGACAGGTCACGCCCTTTAGCCATGTCATACAAGGCCAGAGGAGTGTTGACATAGCAGCCGGTGTCATTTTTCTGACGAGCCTGCGCCGAACCCAACTCGCTCATCATCGACAACAGCGATTGCGCCCGCGAACGGGAACCATCGAATGCACCGGTAATGGCAACGGCCAACACGGACAGAAGCGTCAGTGCGACCAAGAGTTCAATCAGGGAAAAACCGCCCTGTGCGGCAATTTTGTTACGTTTCATAAATACTCCTTGTGGGTTTCTGCTTTGGGATGGGCGCAGTCTGATATATAGCAACTGCTTTTTATGCTACTGAGGCTCTACTACGTCCCAATACCCAAAATTTTTCGAAATCGGGCGAAGCTGCTGCCTCGTAGCAGCTTCCGGGAGCTTTCAACCGCCTACAACCTGGTCTTTAGCGCTGTGAACGTGTCGCAGAATGGCGGCGTACTGCAGCCTTTAGCAAATCGCTAAAGGATTTAGAACAGGCGTCATGAAAGGGTCAGCAACTCAACCCTTTCAGGTTTAGACGTTTGATAGAACAGATGCCACAATCGGGTAGTACGTCACGAAGAAAATCAGAGCAACGCCGACGGCTACCATGAGAGTAGCGGTTATTTTTACGTTTTCGGTCAGCATGTCAGTCATCGTCAAAACGTCTTCCTCGAGGTTTTTGACCATATCCTGCAGCCCTTCAAGCAGTGCTCCACCTGAAGCCGATGAGCGAACACCAGAAACGATGAACGAAGGAAATCCGCAGTTTTGGATAGCATCCTCGATAGGCCTGCCCGCCTCAACCTGGCGGCCGAGCTTTACGAAGGCCTGGCGTGAATCTGGGCGCTTTGCGGCGTCAGCAATGATGCGGCAGGCCTCCTTAACCGGAATCGCGGCGTCGTACAGCAAGCCGAACGAATTCCAAAGCGCGGCCATGTCGGCCTTTACCGAGATGTCGCGCAGTCGCTTAATATAGTCAAGACCGTTTTTGAATGCCTGGCTACGAATGCCCAGGATGACCCCTACAGGCACAATGGCGTAGGCCACCGTTCCTAGAACGATATTCGAATTGAACATAACCGCGAAGTCGAAGTAACCTTGAGTAAACGCATTCAAGTTCATTTTCAAGTTCGTCTGTTTCAGGAACTTCATTGTCATCGGTGCGACGCCAACGATTGCTCCGTAAAAGAGGGCATACATCATGAAGGCCATGATGATAGGCATACGAAAAATCGCGGCTACCGAACTGCGAAGTGCCTCTACGCGAGTAAGTTCAGCCGCTAGCGACAGGAACGTTTGACCCGTCTTGCCCGCTTCCGATGTGGCACGGATTACCAAAGCGTCACGAGTAGGGAAGCCTGCCGCGCCCATGGCCTGGTGCTCATTTTGACCGTCTAGGGTCGCCTGGCGCATCACGTGGATGGCCTGCTTGAGCTTCGGGTCCGAGATGTACTCGACAGCCGCTTCCAAGCCCTCGACCAAAGGCTTGCCATTGTTCATACGGCGCCCAACCGTGTTGTAAAACCTGGCCAGTTCTTTTGCGTTGAACTGGCCAGAAACCAAATTGCGCACTGACTCAGCGAGATTGAGCTCGACCGTCAAAGGCTTGAAGCCATTCTTTTTCAGCCGGGCATAGCCAAGAACCTTGTTCGGTGCGTACACCGTTCCGGTCATTAGCTTGCCGCGGCTGGTCTTGGCGGTGTAGTTGAAGGCAAAATCCATTTCGTCTCTTTAAAGTCGGTCGATGCGCTGTATAGGTTTTTTTGTTTATGCGTCGCGGTTGACAGCGGTCAGCAGCGCTTCGAGAGAGGTAGCACCCGAGGCGACCATGCGCAGGCCATTTGCCCACATGGTGCTTTCCGGCTTCATCCCTTCCTTGGCGATGACGCTTGGCGGCGAGTTCTTCTCAATCGCCTCACGTACGCCCTGGTTCATCTCCAGCAGCTCATAGACCATGCGGCGCCCGCGGTAGCCGGTGAAGTCGCAGTTCGGGCAGCCGAGGCCGGCCTTGTGAGGGGTCTTCACCACGCTACCCAGGTAGGCCGTACCGTCGAGAAGCTTGCGAGTCTCGGCAGAATCGTCAACCACGCGGCAGTCCACGCACAGGGTTCGCACCAGGCGCTGCGCGAGGATGCCTAGGAGCACCGAGCCTAGGACGTCCAGGTCGAGCTCAAGGCCCTTAAGCCGAGCCAGAGCCAGGACCGCGTTGTTGGTGTGGAGGGTGGCAAACACCAGGTGACCCGTGTTAGCGGCCGACAAGCAAATGTTGGCCACGTCACGGTCACGCACCTCACCCACCAGGATGACGTCAGGAGCGTTACGTAGGAGCGCTTTGAGCCACTTGTTGTACTCGTCGCCCTCGCTCGTCGAATCCTTGCGCAGCTCGTACTGCTGCCACAACCCGTGCGAATATTCGATAGGGTTTTCAATCGACTGAACCGAACGCTCGACCGGGTCGATGGACTTCAGAATGGCGTACAGCGAGGTGGTTTTGCCTGAGCCGGTCGGGCCGGTGACTAGGAAGAAGCCCGTCGAAGTCTGCGAAATGCGCTGAATTGCCTTGTAGGTATGCGCATCAAAGCCCAATTTGGACAATTCGGTAGCGTTCGAATTCTTGTCCAGCAGTCGAATGACCGCGGTGCGGACGCCGCGCGACTCAGCCAGCTCGAGACGGAAGCCGAAGCGGGTCACGATATCCTCGTGGACTTTCTTGTCGTCGTCGGAGAATTCAACGACCGATTCCTTTGGCTCGCGGCGCAGGTCTTCGGCCTTGGTGTTTTCTTGCACGAGCTTGTTCAGCAGGCGGTCATAGAGCTCGCTGTCGATGGTCCGGAAGAGCGTGCCGACGCCGTTGATTTTCAGCTTGATGATGCCGACATAGTGCGACTTGTACAGGTACAAGTCCGAGGCGCCGGAGTAGCAGGAGTGGCGCAGCAGAGCGAAAAAGATGTCCCGTACCAGGCCGGTCGAAGCTTCATCCTCATCCTTGCGGCGCATTGCCTGCACCGACTCCATGAACTTGCGAACAGCGTCATCGAACTGCTTCTCGGTGTTCGCGAAGTACTTGCGATAAACGGTCTGAATGGTGTGCTCGGAAGCGATGACGATGCGTGTCTTCACATCGAAGAATGTGTTGCTCGCATCATTGATGGACCGGTCATCCGGCACCGCGATGAGCAGCTTACCGTCGGTGTCTCGACCCACTGGGACGAAGCGACGGAACTCGGGCATCTCAATGCCTTGAAGCGACGAACGCTCGATACCATCCACGCTCTCCGACGGGAAATACGTGAGGCCCGTCTGACGCGAGACGGCTTCAGCGACCTGCTCGCCTGACAAGAATCCAAAGTCCCGCATGATTTGCGGCAGGGATTCGCCGGTGTCTTGCGCGCGTTGGACCGCGATGCGTACGTGCGACGCCTTGACGCCCAGGTCGCGCAGGATGACGTCCATTGTCGGAGCATCGGCGGGCATCGTGCGTTCAGCAGCACGCGGCGCCGGCTTCGATTGCTGCGCATTTACGTGCTGCTTTGGGGGAGCGGACTGCGCCGGGCCCTTAGCCTGTTCCGGTTGGCGAGGCTTTTGCTCCGGTGCTGCCGGAGCCGCCGGCGCGGCCGGCCGCTTTGGCTGCTGGGCGGGTGCGCTCTTGCCGCCAACCAGGTCGCGTAGATTAAAGCTCTTGTTCATGTATCAGACTCCGTAGGCGCGCAGGCCGATTTCGAACTGGCGCCCTTCCACTTTGAAATAAACCACGGCGACGGGCAGCTTGCGCAGCTGTTCTACATAGCGCAGCAACCCTTCGTAGTTGGCATAGTTTCCGCGCACGTTTACGCGGGTCGAGTTGACCGACGAAGAGTCGACCGGCTGCGACATGGCCGACACAGGTGACGCGCCGGCCGTTGGCACGTTCGTCCCCGGCGTTACCGCCGAAACCGTGACGCCGTTTGCCAGTCGCAGCCGCATGATGTCGACTAGCAAGGTGGAAAGGACCTTGTCCAACGGCTGCGGCTCGGCCGCCGTAACGAGGACTTTCAGCGCCTCGCCGCTGGAGGTCTTCAGCGCGCGCTCATCCTGCTCGAGCTTCACCACGCTTGCCTTCGTGACCGAGTTGGTCTTTGCGGTTTTACTGGCATACAGTCCGCTAGTCGTTCCGATAACGAGCGAGAGCAGGATTGCCAGTTTCGCAGTTGATAGTGAGCTCAGTTTCATTCATACTCCCGGACACCCCAAAAGCGTCGCGCGTGCAACCTTCAGGGGCTTTAAAATTAACCAGAATCTGGTGGGTATCAGCCGTAATCGAGTCGATGGCTGATGGCCTGTTGTAAAAGGAATCGCCTTTAGTCACAGGCAGCCAAATTTCATATTTCGCACTCGACAGGTCTGCTGTCAGCATCATGCGTGAGTCCGGCACCCACATTTCTTGGGCACGCGTCGCCAGAGCCGTGACATCGAGCGACATGGCATTGACGAAATCCGGAAGCGATTCGCGAATCTGATTGCCGACGTTCTGCTGCACCTTTGCGATGTTCGCCTTTACGGCTGCTTCCTGGCTTTTCAGCGAGGCCGCTTGCTGCATCTGATAGCCCGCCCAGCCAATACTGCCGGCGGCCAGGACCATCGAGGCCATGGCTACGCCCCAGAACACCTTGCGAACCGGAATGCCGTGCCACACGCGCTCATTCGGATACGCCGAGGCGTCCGCTGCCACCGACAGGAAAGCTGCGTTATCGAACAGGTGCAATTCGGTGCCGTTCTTGTCCAGCTTGCGCGAGGCAATGAACTGGGCAATAACAAACTCCATCGAGTCCGGATTGACCGAAATCTGTGGCTTGGAGCTCTCGCCCTCTTTGCCCAGGTGGTACAGTACGGCCAGGCTCGAATCGCTTTCGGCATCAGTCAGGTGGAAGCCACAGATAACTGATTTCCCCTGCGTATCCTTCCCGGCGAGCAGCACGTCGAGCAGCTGCTGCGTTGGCAGCAACGGGACCTTTGACTCGAGCGCACGCTCTTGCGAGGTAGCGTAGATACTTCCGAGCTCACGCGAGCGGTTGACTACCTGCACGGCCTCGGCCATCTCCTGCATCGCGACGTCGGTCGCCTGCTTGTGGCTGAGCGGCCGCTCAGTTGCGAAGCGGGAGTCTTCCTTGGAGACGCTAAAGAGTGCAGTGCCCGGCGCCTCAGTAAGCTGCGCCAGGCGCGCGCCGTCGAGAGCCCAGTAGAGCTGACGACCGGTGTCGAGTTCGACCAGCAGCGACGCGCGCTGAGCGGTCTTGCCTGAAGCACGAGGGGCCTTTTTTGGCTTTGCAGCCTTAGGTGCTTTCGGCTCCTTTTCAGCCTTCTTCGCTTTCTCCGCCTTCACCGTCTTTTCAGGCTTTTCGGCCTTCGGAATGGGCGGGGGTGAGAACTCGGCACCGGCGTCAACCGTTTCTTCGAGTTGAGGGTCTTGCTTAGGCGCATCCTGTTTGCTGCCGAAACGTGCACGCAAGGCACCGAAACCCTTTGCTTTGGCCGGCGCTTGGTCTGCAGCAACCGGGACCTCCGGAATCGCAGGCACTGGCGGCTTACCCGCAAAGCGAGCACGCAAAGAACCAAGCCCCTTGGCTTTTGCGGAGTCCGGCTCAGCAGGTGCATCCTCTTTGGCTGCAGCAGAGCGCTTTACGCGAATACCCGCGAAGCCAGAAGCCGGCGGCACGCCGCCCTCTTCCGCCGAAACGTCAGGGACCGTGCGGGCTTCCACGTCGATTACGCTCTCCGCACGGGAGGTGGCTGACGCGCGAGTGTCCGGGTCGATGAACAACCCCGTCGGACGGGCTGGAGGCGCGCCAGGCGCCTCAGTGTTTTTCTTGACATTCTTGACGGATAGCATCGAGATTCATCTCACCTTAGATGGATTCGGCAACAATCGGGTCGTAGGCAGGAGCCGGGACGACATTGGCGCGCAGCAGAATGACGACTTCCTTGCTAACGCTTCGATTGCCGGTACTGGTGCCGACGGAGGTGTCGCTCGAGTCGAGGCCCGAACGCAGGCCACCGATTACGAGGGTCTTGCCCGATTCGGCTAGCACGCGCATGTACGACTGCTTGTTAGCCTGGTGCGGAACGGTCAACTCCGACCCGGCGCCCAGCTGGAATTTCTCGAATGCACCAACGGTTGACAGAACGGGGATGAGCGTGATTTGCACACGGTCCTTATCAAGAACCGAAGGCACGACAGAGAAGCTCAGGCCGTCGATAGCGTACGAAGCCGAGCCCGTAACCGTAGGCGCACCACCGACAGTCGAAGCCGCGGTCTGGGTCACGCTGCCGAGGTATGGGACCTGGTTACCGTCCGTGAAGGTCGCCGGCGTGTTGTTCATCGGGGACAGGCGTGGTTGTGAGACGACCTTCACATCGCTGAACTGCGACAGCGCATGAATGAGCGAGGCGGTCGAAGCGCCCAGGCGGAATGCGCCGATGCCCGGATTTGCGGACGAACCAATCAGCGCGTTGACCGCGTCCGAAGTGGAGCCGCCGCTGGCCATGTTCTGCGCGATGCCTGCGATGGATGTGTCCGCGCCACCATTAAAACCACGGGCCCCGGACGCAGTCGCGATGACCTTGTTCCACTGGATACCCATCTTGAACTCTTTGGCCAGCGACACTTCCACTACTGATGCTTCGATGTCGACCTGCGTCATCGCGTCGTTCGACACTTGACGGAGGAACTCGTGCACCCGGCGCAGAGCCTGGGCGTTACCGCGCACGCTCAGGAAGCCCATGCCCGTCAGGGTGACCTGGGCGTTACCACCCGCGATGTCTTCGATGAGCTTCTGCGTACCCTTACCCGATGCTCCTTCGGTGCCGCTGATGTTGAACTTCGCCTGCAGCGTGGAACCACCCCCGCCGCCGCCCGAGGAACCACCAGCTGTGCCGCCCGAGCTCGACGAGGCCGAATTGCCCCCGACGTTGTAGGAGGCGCTCACGTCGCTGAAGAGGCCCGCCGGCAGCTTGAAGGTGTACGTAGCGGTGTCGGCGACGGTGACCATGCGACGCTCGCGGTCGATGACGGCCACATAGCCAGCCAGGAACGCCGTGTTGCGAATCACGTCTTCAGCGAAAGCGCGATTGAAGTCGACGGTGACTTTGCGGTTAGCCTCGACGTTATCGGCGAATACCACCGAGTAGCCAGCCTGCTTAGCAACACCCGACAACATTGGGCCGAACGCGCCGCTCGAGGACTTAAGCGACACGGTGCCGCGCTGCTTCTCAGCCGCGACGCGCTTGAAGTCCACATACGGCTCGTTGATTTCACGAACCGCTGCTGCACGAGCCGGCTGCGCCACAACCGTTTGCACTTCCTTCGTGGCACGGTCACGGGTGGTTTCGGCCATGCCGTCATACGTGAGGTGCGGGGTAGCGCAGCCAGCCAGCAGGGATACCAGCGTCGCGGCGATAATTGTCTTTTGCATCATGTTCCTGACTCCGTTTGATTATTTGTCCAGGGCCGCATCCGCTTCGCGGACAACGACCAATTTCGATGGTTTGTAGACGTCGGCCGACAGCTTCAGTCGCGGCAGCACCGAGTTCAGAACCGCGACGAGCGATTCACCCGATGCGTGAAGGGTTGTTTTTGCTTCCAGGCCGTCCGACAGTTCCCATTTCAGGGTCCAGCCCGGCTCGAGCAGATTTTCGATGGCGTCGCGCAGCGAGCCACCAGCAGGCACGTGCAGGGTCACAACCGACAGGTCTGGGGCGACGCCCGCTTTTGCCGGCTCCATCTTTTTGACGGTATCAACCGCAGTAGCCAGGCGTGCTGGTTCGGGAATGACGTGAGTCGCTGCAGCGATTGGCGCGGCGACCTGGGCAGCTTGTACTGGCGTAACAGCTGGCTTCACGACTGGCGCAGGTGCTGCGGTACTTGCAGCGATGACGGGAGCGTGTACGACTGGCAGCGGCGCCATCACAGGCACAGCGACGGCAGCGGTGACCGGACGGAACATAGGCGCCGTTACGGCTGCCGGAGCGAAGCTTGGAACAACAGCTGCCACGACCTTCGGCGCTTTCACTTCACGGATGAGGCCGCTGAAAGGAACTTCGGTGAAGGCAACATTGGCATTGCCACCGACTGCCTCACGTACGACAACGACATTCGATTCGCGATAGACCGTGATGCTGACAGGCGCGCGGCGGCCACCCAATGCTCGGAGCACCAGGTTCATGTCTTCACCCATGTCGGCACCGAGCAGGGTCACAGGACCCTGGAAATCGACAGCAGGAGCTTCCCATGAGACCGTGTAGCCGTGCTTGGCACCGGCGACAGCAACAACCTTGCTGACCGGCTCGCGGTTGAAAGCGACCGCGCCGGGAGTGGCCACGGGAGCCGGCGCCGTGATGAGGGGGGCGGTGACAGGCGCGGCAGCCGGGGCGATGATTGGAGCGGTAACGGGCACCGCCGCAGTTACTGGCGCCTTCACTGGCACAATGACGGGTGCGGCGACGACTGGAGCCTGCGGTTGAGCGGCGGTTGCGCCCGGCGCAGCAGCAGTAGGTGCGCCAGGAGGAGTCACGGCCACCGGGGCAGCAGGTGCCGCAGCTGAAGCTCCGGCTGAGGTGACGACAGCAGGACGCAGCGCTGGGCGCGTCAGGGAAGGTTTCACGACAGGCTTTACTGCCGGCGCAGCGACAGGCTCAGCGACGACCGGCGCCGGTGCGGCGACTAGCGATGGCTGTACTGCAGGAGCCGGAGCAGGCAGAATCGCGGCCACTTGGGCGGTCGTGACCGGAGTGGCCGTAACAGGGGCGGACACGGCAGGCGTTGCCGTCCGAGCTAGCGTAGGAGCGACGGTCGTCACAGTCGGTGCGACTTGCGCAACACTTGCAACGCGACTTGCTGGAACCGTGTGTGCCGGCGCAGGCCCGGCATCCGCCCCAGGCGTGATGACGGCTTTCTCTGCTGGCTTGACTGCAGCTGCTTCTTTCTTGAAGGCAGGGAGCGGCGTAGAGGCGGCTTGCGCAATCATCTGGCGCTTTTCCTGCTCTTGCAGTGCGAGAGCAGTGCTGCGGAAGAACACAGCTTTTTTATCCCAGTCAATCAGGATGGCGATGTCGTTCTTGCTGGCGAACTTGTTCAGCGTAGAGACCCAGGTATCGTCTTTTTCCCAGGACAGGCCGGCCGGCATTTCTACCGACTGGTGCTGGAACAGTTGCCAGCCAGCGGGGATGACCGCCTTGAGGCCCGACTTGATGGTCGCATCAGCAGCATACGTGCCCATCACCGCCAAAGGCGTGACAGGAGTGCCGATTTGTTCTACGAATGAAGCGTTCGCGGAGCTGAACGCGAGGAGGAGAGTAGCCGCAAGAAGCGTCTTGCGCGGAAAGCGTCCGAAATGCATGTAAGGGTCCCTTTAAGGTTTCTGTGCTTAAGCAGAAACCGTATAGGCACCCTAGGTTTATATGAATGAAAAAAGCCCGCACGAGGCGGGCTTTTAATTTGGAGACAGGGCTATTCGCCTAGGCCTCGCTCGAGGCCAAACGGGGAACCATTCGGGTCGAAATTATTGTTTGTAATTTCGCCTCGCGCTGAGATTCGATTCCGTATCGGGTCTGACAGGTCGACACCTGAGCCGGACGGGTCCCGCTGAATTGTCGGCTGACCTGCGGTCAAGGCACACCAGAGAAAAACGCCGATAAACACGGGTAATACGAAGGGCAAGAAGGCTGTAATAGCCCCCAGCCATAGCTGGAGATAGCGGCCGAATGATTGGGCCTGGAGCGTGGCCACAAACGCGAGGCACGCCAAGCTATATAGCAGCGCAACTGCAGCAAGTCCACGCATAACGGCACGAGAGCGATTCATCATTCAACCTCCAGGGAATGTAAGTGCTACTATACTAGCACTTACATTCGGGATATGCAAGAAGAAAAAGCGGCCACTAGGGCCGCTTTTTACTTATTTCAGCGAACTGGTTCCGCTTTCGACGGCACCCGCTACATTTGCAACCTTGGACATACCTCGCTCGGCGGCGTAAGCCATCGCACCAGTATCCTCACGCTTGACGATGGCCGCTTCTTGCGCTGCCTTCGCTTGCGCAGGGCTGAGGTCACCCCCCTCGCGTGGGGTATGCTTCGCTGCCAGAGTTGCCGCTTCTGCCTTTTCATCTCCGGCTTTGTAGTCTCCGGCAACATCGCGACCGTTAGGGGCCGCAGGAGCGCTCGGTGCACCGCGAGGAGCGTGGTTGGCAACTGCAGCCTCTGCCTCCTGAGCAGGAGAGTTCTTGTGCGCGTCCTTAGCAGCTTGCGACATCGCATCGAAAGCGCTGCTCGGGTTTGTGTTCCCCGGGCCGCCCATGTTATTCAGGGGAGCGCCCACTTCTCCTTGAACCTGGGACGTGAGAACATCTGCCTGATTGCGGACACTACCCGGCCCGGAACCCAGATTGTCGAGCACTCCAACATCCATGTCACTGAGTCGAGCACCATGACTGATTTGGTCACCCACGCTTGCCGAGGCAGCCAGCGAAGTCGAGGCCCCGTGCGCTTTGCTTGCCGACTTCTGGAGAGCCTCCGAAATCGAGGCCTGGTCGGCTACGGACATAGAACGGTCCGAACTGGTTCCGGCCTGGCTCGTGTTGGTCTGACCACGGGCGTCTTGATGCTGACCTGCGTTGCCGCGGCTGTTCGAGTCGCTCCAGTCACCAGATTCTTTGTAGGCCTGCAGGCGAGCAACTCGCTCGGCCAGTGAAGAGTTGGCCTGAGCAGACGCTCCACCGCCAACCTCACCTTTTGCTGACGCTTTCACACCGGTCAGGAACGACGCCACGGCTCCGAGGAGCTGCTTGTCCGACTCGGCTGACAGCGAAGCACCAACGCGGGCGCTAGCTTCCAGCTGAGTAAGCGCTGCATTAGCCGCTTCCCGTCCGCTAGAGAGCGTTTCGTCGACGGCTTTACCGTTCTTCGAAGCCAGAGCGCTGGCGTGGCTTGCCGTCAGCGACGTGAGCGCCGAAGCAGTGAGGGCTTTGACCTCGGACGAGTTCTGGCTGTATTTTCCGTCTTTGGACAGAGCATGTGCCGCTTGCAGACTGTTCGATGCCTGTTCCTGGTAGTTTGCGGAGTCGTTCAGCGACGCCTGGCTAGCAACAGACACTGCTTTCGAAATCGAGCGAGACTGAGCAGTGCCGTTCTGGGCCATCGAGTGCCCGCCTGAGTCAAATGCGGACTGCATTCCACCGGTGTAGCCCATGGTCGACTGCGCGCCGACTGCTGAGCTATGCGCAGTGTTGAACTTGTTCATCGAAGCATTGTCCATTGACATGTTGTTCATCGACATATTGCCCGTTGCCGCGGTGGCGCCGGCCTGCTGCGCCATCGACGAGCCGATACCATTGCTGATGAACTCGGTGAACGCAAGCGAACCTTTCACCAGCCCCCAGGTCAGCAACGGTACGCTGGTGCCGAGGAACTGAGCGGCGAGCATCAGGTCGTTCGTTTGTTCAGTCACAACCCACTTGTTCTGCATAGTGATGCCAGCTGCCATCTCAAACGACGAACCGATAGTCTCTTTGCCGAACAAGGTAATGAGGAAGTTTACAATGGACAGCATCGGCTGCCACAGGGTAAGCCACACCAAAATCTGGGCATAGTTCGTCAAAATAGACTTGCCAAGGCCCGGAATCATCAGCGATACAACCACGATAGGGACAATAGCGAAGATGAACGCCTGCAGGGTGGTGTACACATAGCCCATCATGTTTGTGAAGACTTTGCCGGCAGTGAACCAGCTCGACTTCTGGCTTTGCTCAGCCTGAGCAATAGACGCAGCCATCAGGAGGTCGTTGTTGCCAATCGAGGCAGCAGCCGAACGGAAAGAGCCGTTCATGCTGTTGAGCATCGCCTGCTGCAGAATGTATCCCTGCGGCTTGCTGTAGTTCGCACTGCCGTTGGCGCCGCCGCTTGCCACCTGGGCCAACGACGTCGACATTGCCTGCTCAAACGGAACCATCACACCGGTCTTGGACCAGGCACGTGCCGAACCATTCAGCAGTTCTTGAGCGTGCGACTCCAGGTCCCTGTTGACGCTTGCCCACGCAGCCTCACATGGCAAGACGGCGCCCATGCCTCCCTGGACTTGGTAGGAAACACCGCCATGCTCGATAGTCTTCGGGTAGGTGACACCTGTGCCCGACGAGTTCGGAGTGCCATTTGGCCAGTACTTGGTCAGAATAGCTTTGTGCGTTGCACGGCCGAGGGTTTCGGTCATGTTCGTCGAGGTCATCAGGTCAGCAGCCGCCAGCTGGCCACGTGCCATGGCGGGCACAGCGCAGTCTGCCACATAGGCCGACAGCGACTTTTTCAGCTCAGCATTGGTGATGACGTATTCGTTCGATTCCTGCATCATTCGGCCGAACAGGTTAAACGTACCGCCGGTCGTCGTCAGTGCCGAGGGAATGGTGTAGTTCGTCTCGATGGACTTCGTGAACCAGTGACCCACTTGGGACACAAGGGCAGCAGGAACACCCACCAGAGCCGGGACGTCCTGCACAACCAAAGGCTTTTGGCCCGACACTTGGTCAACGATAGAGATGTTCGCACGAACGTTGATGGTCAGGATGTGCACAGTTGCAATAACCAGGATGAAACTGAACATCTTCATCAGGTTTTTTGCTGGGTCGAAACCTGCCTGAACCGCCAGCACCAGGAACCCGAGGGTGGCCAGCAACGTCATCAGAGTGTTGAAGCCCGTGTTACCACCTTCCGGAACCATCAAGAGCTTGATGGCTTCCAGAATGTTGCGGATAGCTTCGCCGTTACCGAACACCCGAAGGGTCCAGAGGTCGTCGCCATTTGGCTTAAGCGTGCCGAAGGCTGGGTCGGCCAATGCCAGTGTCGGCATCAGGAACGACACAATCAGCAGCAGCAAATATGGGAGAAATTTTTTCATCATGGTTTTAGTCCCCCGTCGAGGATGGGTCAGCGGCTTTGGTGTTGATGGTGTTTGCGTATTTCTGCATGTTCAGCATTTGCTCAGACATGACGGACTGCTGAATGACCTGGTTCACCTTTCGGATTTCTTCCATGACCATTTGTTGCGAAGCCAGGGTTTTGCCCATACGGGACCGGTTGGAATCGGCTTCCATGCGGAGCGACTGCATGCCGTCAGCGACTTTGTTCACCATCGCCGACGAGACAGTCAAGCCACCAAACTTGCTGGATGCCGTTTTCGACAGCATCTGCTGGAAGTAGGTGAAGGCCAGGTGGTCCGCAACCAAGAACGACAGCGAGTCAACCAGGGTTTGGCCGGCTTCCGGGTAGACTGCAGCGGCGTTAATTGCCTGATACAGCGGGTACGGAGCGATTTCCACCAGCTTCATGATGCGAGCACCCTTAACGTCACCCGGGCCTTCGTACATGGCTTTGTTTTCACGGACGCGGGTCACAGCTTCTTTCAGAAGATTCGAGACCTCGAGAATGAAACCGTCGCCCTCGACCAGCTTGAGCTCGCCAACCGTCGTGCTGGTCAAGCTTTCGCAATCCTTGTAAGGGCTCACCGACGAATTCTTCGGATTCGCGCAGGTCATCACGGGCAGCTCGTTGATAGCCTTGGCAGCATCCTTCTCCAGCTCGATTACAGCTCCCGTAGGCGTCTTGCTGAACAGGCCCAGGCAGTACTCCGCCCACATACGCGTTTCAGTCGCGTCTGCACCATTGCGCGGGACACCGCACATGAACAGGCCAACAGCCTCGCGGGGTTCGAGCTTAGGCAGGCAATGAACCGCGACAATCGGAGCATCCTTGACAGCCTCCCCAGTTGCAGCTGAACCGCAGCTAGCATTCTCGCCAACCAGGGTGGTGCCCATCAGGTTCAACAGCAGCAGGCGCTGACGGATACCTGGGTCGGTCACGCTACCTTCGTCTTGCGCCGCGAACATCTGCGACAGCACTTGCCACGTGCAGTTGCCGATTTGGAGGTTGCACTTTTCAGCCGCAGTATCTTGCGGAGCGGCCTTGCCACCTGACTTCTCAGGCAAGCCGTCTTTACCGAACAGGCCCTCTTCCATCTGCGCCCACTTCTCTTTCATCACGCCGACTGATTCGGTCAGCGACTTGCACATGGAAATATTGGCAGCACCAACGTCCGGTGCTCCGTTAAGCTTGACCGACTTAACATTGCAAGCCTTATTTACCGCGTCAGTGCCCTCATCGGTCGTGGGCAAAAACTTACCGACCAGGTTTGCCGCCATCTGGCAGCTGTCGAGGTTCGACTTGGCGGCGAATGATGCGAGCTGCTGCATGTTTTGCAGGACGGCTTCGCACATTGGGCACAATGCCTTAATGACGAGGTTAATGACCAGGCCCGGAGCACCCTGCGCGATGTTACGCACCAAAGTCTCGATTTCTTTGCCCGAGATGAAGCTAAAGCCACCAAAGTGCGCCGAGATGCCTGAGCAGCCGGCGTTGAAGGACGGGGGCGAGATAGACACCAGGGTGATTTGCGAACGAGGGAACCGCAGCTCCGCGCCGCCCCCGACGAATAGATTGCGGGCGCCGGCCGTGTAGCGGCCAGGTCCGGACGTAGTGTATGCCGTTCCAGGCCCGATTAGGTTCGAGAACGCGCCGCCAAGGTCGCCGGCGTAGGCCTGCAACGGCTGGGTGATGACCAGGAAGGCCATAAAGAATGTGAAAAGCTTCTTGAACATTGGAGTTCTCCGATGGATTTGCTCGTATAGAGAGCGGCTTACTGTTTGCCCAAAATACGGGAGATGTCGTCTTCGGTAGGCATGCGGACCTCTTGCTTCTCTTTATCTGCCTTTACCCCCGAAGCAGCTCCAGTGATGTCTTCATTGAAAGAAAAGTCAACGGAGGGACGTCCTTTTTGGGCGTTGTGAACGCCTTTGAGCATTGCAGTGCGATACGCTGAAAAGAAGGAAAAGATTCGTTCTTTTACCGTTAGCTCGTCTGACACTCCGTTTGAGACGCGAATCCATGTGTTGGGCTGCACATACAGGAAGAGCGTGGGCACGGTGCCGACTTGAAGGGCTTTCGCCGGTGCATGGGTTGCTTCGCCTGCCAGGCATCCTTCTTCAAAGCCAGACAGGCACTTATCGTCCAAGGCTGCATTTCGAACAGGAAGCTTCATGTCCGCAGCAATACGCTTTACGCTTGGTGCCATGGCGTGGCAAAAGTGGCAATCGGAGCGGGTAAAGTACACAAGCATTCCGCCCTCCTCCTTGAGCACCTTGTGGATTTCCGCGGCTTTTCCCTCACGGACGTCTGTCATCATGCGAATGCCATACGCCGAGATAGGTTGTTTTGCCTGCGGGTCCAGGTCTGGGTTTTGAACCATGTTGAAGGACCACAGGTTCGCGACTTCACTCGCACGGCCCATCACCCAGCGCATGTAGTACTGGAACTGCTCTACCGCTTTCGGGTCATTTTGTGACATCGTCATCTGGACCAGGAGTGCGTCGCGCTGTTTTGCCTGAAACTCAAAGTCGGTGCCCGGGTCGACGAAGCCGCAAGAGGCCGACCAAGTTCCAGCCTTCTTGCATTTGTCTTCCGGAGGCTTCTTTTGGGCCATTGGTGGTGCCGGTGGCGCCGGGGCAGGCTCCCTCGCCTGCTCCTCGAGCTCAGCCTTCTTCTTATTGTCCTCAAAAAAGAACCAGCCTCGTTCGGTTTTCTGCGCGGTGGTCAGGTCCTGACTTGCGGACGTTTTAGGCAAGGGGTCCGGGGCCTGCTGTGCAAAGGCACTGCTGGCAAGAGTAAGAGCGAATCCAAGGAGGAGTGAGCGCATTGAGCCGTCGTGTAGTGGGATAAAGTGAATCCGTATAGGCAGCACTTTTATGCACCCCGCAAAGAAAACGTCCGCCAAGGGGCGGACGTGAAAATGAGGCAAAAATGCAGATGCTGCTTCAGGCAGCCAGGGCGGTTTCTTCGATGCCCAACAGGTCAAAGCCGCGTTTTAGCGAAGAGGGGTCTCCTTCGGTATTGAATACCTCAAGCGGTCCCTGGTAGTTGAGCAGCTCAACTTCCGAGGGGTGCGCTGCGGTGCCATTACGCGCGCGGTCAGCCGCTTCACGGGCTTCCAGCTGCAGTCGACGTACGCGAATGAGCAGGCCGCCGAGGCGCTCAACGAATCGTGCCTCGTTGATGAAGCGAACGTCAGTGATGACAAAACGCTTGTGCGGATTGGCCGAGATGGTGGCAGCGACGATGTCGAGCCAGTAGCTGTCAACACCATATTTGCTCTTGCGGCGATATTCCGTGCCCCAGAGTTGCATGGTCCAGCGTGGGCTACGCCCCTGATTCAGCAGGGTCTTGACGCGGCGGGCCGACGCGTGAGCCGGCATCTTGCCCGTCGAAACGTAGGCCAAGCACGCACGGCGAAGATGCTGCGACTTTGTGAGGGTCTGCAGTGCAACTTCGACAAAGCGCACGTCCCTGCAGTGACGCAGAGCCAGGAACGGCAGAGCCGTTTCTTTCGTGTCGCGGTGACCCAGAACCTCCACGGTGATGTTAAATGCCTCGGCCGCCTGGCGGTAGAGCTCTTCGGCGAAACTGATGCGTTCATAGCCATGCTCGGCAATCAGATACGCAGCCAGCGTATCCTTTCCAGCGCCTTTTGCGCCGAGTAGTCCGATTTCTTTCATACGGTGATGCCCTCCTTGAGATGGGTATAGGCACGGGCGCGGCGGTGGCGCCCATGTTCAAAATAAAAGCCCCGAGTCACGGGGCTTTTAGTGAAAGGACGAAAATTTATTTGTTTTCGTCAATCCACTGCGACAGGACGCGGCCATTCTTGATGGCGTCTTCAGGGATGGTCAGCCCCTTGCGCTCGGCAATCGAGGTCGCGAACTTGAGCTGTTTTTCGCTCGGACGATTCGCGGTGTCCTTGTTGTCGTCGATGTACTGCTTACACATTTCCCAGTTCGACTTGACGTCGTCCGGCAGAGGGGTGCCCAGTTTGGTTGCGATGTTGGCAGCAAACTCCAGCATTTTGTCGCTAGGCTTGTTGACGCGTTGTTCTTCAGACATGTACGATTTCTCCGTAGTAGTGGTGCGAATTCCCGCCCCCGACATAGAGGGCTGAGTTTTCAATATAGACACGAGCTGCTCGACCTTTCGGGCAACCGCGTCCTCGAAGTTTTTGCCACCGCCCTTATGGGCGACGACATCGAGGTCGGCTTCCCAACGCGCTGTGATAGCGACGTCGGTAAGTTCAGGGCAGACTTTCTCAAGCCAAGCGATAAAGTCGAGCCCCTTCTGGGTAGGCACAATGTGCTTGCCACTTTTTTCCAGGTATTTGTGGTGTTTCAGTGCCTCGATGATGGAGTCGCGAGTGGCGGCCGTGCCTAGGCCCGAGACCACTTTCAGAACCTTTCGTAACTCAGGGTCATCGACGTACTTGCCGGCGCCCTCCATGTCGTCAAGAAGCGATGCTTCCGTGTAGGCCGAGGGAGCGCGAGTTTCTTTAGACAGGAGTTTGATGGAAACGACAGTTCCCATCTCACCGTCAGTCAGTTCCGGGAGCGCTTGGACTTTATCGTCAGCGGTCGTTGCGGTAGTCATACTTCGAAGTCCTTTATTTTGTCCAGAGGGGCCACGTGCGCACAGCGATGGTCGACGCGTCAATCAAACCCAAGTAGCGCGAGTCAAAACTCCGTGGGTGATAGGTCGAACCCAGGTAATACTGGCCCTCAGGAATAACGGTCGGGACCGCAAATGCGCCCTTCGTCGACCGCCCTTTCGTGTCGGTCGCGAGAACAGCGCCCGCGCTCTGACAAAGGCCCTGGTAGCAGATGTTCACGTGGTCTCCGGCGGGCCGGACCTCGTCGCCGGGCACCCCAAGAACGAACTTACAAACGCTCTCACCGGGGGAGAAATAGCCTCGGTCGGCCACCCAGCCCTGCGGGGCTATGCGGAAGCAAACCCCCTGCCCTCGAGCTAAGGGAGTTCGGTTGTAGGTCATTGACCCGTAGAGCCCTGTGGGGATTGAATCGGTGAATACGTAGCGCACGCCAAAGGGTGCGAATTGCTCATACCCTTTCATCAAAATGGTTGCACCGAGGAGGAAAAACAGTGCAAACCCCCATTTCTGCACAGTTGGTGTCATGAACGAATTCATGGCAGCACCGATGCATTGGCGTCACCTTTGTTTTGAGCCGGGTCAGGTGCAGACGGGGACGGACGGCGCGGCATGACGAGCATGGTCGGAGCAACCTCGGACAGATATGTCATCGGTTCCGAGGTAGGGACACTGGTAGGCAATCCGAGTTCTTCGAGCACTGCATTGGTAATGTCGAGCTGAGAACCCGAAACGACGCCCTGCTTTACCAGCACCAAGGTGCCAGGTCCTGCGACTTTTTCGATAGCCGCACTCGTTTTCTTCGATAGGCTCAGCAAAAGCGTGCCGGCTTCTCCAACGTCTTGGCTTTTACCGAGAAAAGTAGACGCAACAGCACGTTGAGCGTTCGCAAATTTTACGACGTCAAACACCGCGACCGTGACTGTTCCGCGGGTACCGCCGAAAGAGTCTGATAGTTTGAGCATGCCCAATACGAGCGCTGCCGACAGGAGCACCGAAAGCACTACGAACGGAGCTGCGGCCTTCAGACCGCTTTCTTCAAAAAAATCGAGCAATTTGTTCATGTAGTAGTCCAGAAAAAACGGGGCGTTTCCGCCCCGTTAGTGCATCAGCGCAGGTCGGCAGGGCCCCACATCTTGTCGTAGGCTTGGTTAGCCATGTGGTCGATGGCTTCCGCCATCGACTTCCCGGAAGCAACCAAACTATCGAGCTGGTTGATGTCTTTCGGGTTCGTCGTAAAGGTGTAGTACGTGTGTTTATCCGTTACGAAGCGATACAGGCCTTGCGCACCCTGCTCTCCCCGGACAAACACTTCCGAAAAGCCATCACCCGAACGGACCGACCGAATGAGGTCAACCATTCCTTTATCGCCCACGATTCGCTTGTTGTTGACTGCGAATTCGATAGACTCCGGACGCTGGTACAGGATGAACTGCCAAGCCGCATTCTCGATGGATGCACGTGCCGCGTCGGACTTCTCGAAGTCTTCGAACGACTGCGTAATCACGCCGGCGATACCGTTGTACTTTCGAGCACGACGGAACGACGTTTCGATGAACTTGCCTGTCTTGAGACCACCCATCAGGTCCCAAGCTTCGTCGATGGCCAGTAGCTTCGGAATACGACGTTCCGACAGGTACATCTCCTTCGTCGTTTGGTACATCACCAGCTGGAGAACCACGGCCTGGAGATTCGGGTCCTGCTTTAGCTCCTCGAGTTCGATGACGACAAGGGGCTTGTCGAAACTAACCGTGCGCGGGCCGGAGAACCATTGCTTGTATCGGCCACTTGCGAATGGCTTGAGCATGTAGGCGATATCTTTGGCCCGGGCGTCGGCCATACCCTCAAGCACATCGGTAATATGCTTGAGTTCCGTGAACTCCTTGGTCCTGTTCCATGCGACAGTGATGGCGTCCTCGATTGCAGCGTATTCCCACGAAGGCGTCAGCTCCTCTGGAGTCAGCTGGAACGCCATCTGGCGCAGCAGGTCCTTCAGCATAGGCATCATCTCGTCCAGGTCGGTCGTAGTTTTGATGCCCGAGAAGGGGTTCAGCGATACCGGGTTATCCGGTGAGAACACGATGTTCTGCCCGCCCATTCGGTCGCAGAAACGGAAATACGAGCGGCCCACGTCGATGATGCGTGCGATGCCGCCTTTGCTCAGGAAGTCACCAATCAGCTCGTTGGCCAAGAAGCTTTTACCCGAACCCGAGGCTGCTACGATAACGAAGTTGTAGTTAATCGACGTTTCAAGCAGGTTGAAACAGGCGACCTGCCCTGAACGGGAGACCATCAAGGGTCCGCCGCCGAGCTTGTCAACACTACCATCGGCCTTGTATGAACGGCCCGGGTCCGTACCTCGCCAGTCTCCTTGCACTTGCAGCAGCGATGCGGCATGCAGTGAGCTCATCAGCTGGGCGCGCTGCATCCCGCGGTTAGGCGGGTCAAACGCAGGCGTGTATTGGAGGGGCAGCGACGCAATGAAAGCCGGCAGGGCAATGAAGGTTTCTTCCGAAATGCGGAAGCCGCCACGGCGATACAGACCTTTGACGTACTCGGATTGTGCCTTCGCCTCTTCGGGCGCGGTGTACAGGTTGATGCCCGTGTACGCGCGCACCAGGCGGTGCCCTTTACGGGTCTCCTGCAGCAACGCACTGGCCATATCCCGGCGCTCGTAGAGATAGCCCATCATCGAGCGGAACCACGGGCTTTCAGACGCGGTTTGCTTATTGAGCATACCGAACTTCGCGGTCAAGCTGTCCTTGGCGTCTTCTGGCTCCAGGATGTGGACAGTCGTGTACGCCCAGTACGGTGCAGTAATGCGTTCGTCCCAGGCCGCAGGATTACCGAGCGTTTGCGCCATGCCGGGCAATGCGTGTACGCGAGGCATGGCGTCGACCGTAAGGGCCGTTACCACAACTTCAGGCTCACCTTCTCCGCTTGCAAATCCGATAGTGCTGTCCGCACGGACCGTTACACGGGTCGACTGGTCGACCAGGTCCTTGTGCATAGGAACCTGAAGGTTTGCAGCTTTCGTACGCTCGCTTGGAGGCAAGTGCGGATTCAGCAACTCGCGCAGCATGAACCGTACGAATTGCTCGTCCAGCGATTCCGATTCAATCAGCGCACTCTTCAGCGCGCCCTGAACCGTGTTGCGCAGGTCAGTGACGAGCTTCATAAACGCGCGCATCTCGGACTGGTCTGCCGGGTCGCCTTTGAAGGGCACGCGGACGCTGCAGTACCATTGCATCATGCGGGGATGCAAACGCGTTTTCGGAAGCATCGAGGGCCCACCTGCGGTAGTGAGCATGAACTCCAGGCGCTGTTGTGCGATTTGGCGCAACAGGGGATTGGTGTTTTCTGCCAGGCGAGCGCCTGCCCACGTCTCGAGGAACCCATCCACCTGCGGAGTGGAGAGTTTGCCGAACTGAACAATGGTGTCCGAAGGGCAGGCGTTGAACACTGCTTCGAACTGGGTTTCAGCGTCCATGCCCGCGACCATTAGCGGGCTGAACGCGAGGATGAAGCCGAGAGCAGGTGAGTCGCCGTCGTCGAGCACGACCAGATTCGACTCAGGGTCGATATCGCGATAGTTGAGCAGGTCGGTGAACCGGTTTCGGTCGGTCAGTGCTTGGGCCGCAGCGAGCGTAAGCGGCATAGGACCTGGGGCGTCAGGGCGTACCCAGTTCGCAAGTTTTTTCAGGCGGCGTTTCATCTGCAGACTCAATGTGTCCTCCGATTATTGTGGTGAAGAGCTAGGCCGACGGGATTAGTCGCCGAGCTTCTGGTACGGCTGGGTGATGGACGTATCGGCAGGCTTGGCCGGGCTCGCTGCCGGCGCAGGCGGCTTCGCTGGTGCTGCCTGGGTGGCGGACGTGACCGGAGCATTTTTGGCAGCAGGCGTGAAGCCGAGGTTGCCTGGCTTTGCGGGACCGAACACGCCCGAAGCAGCGCCAGCATTACGCGTCGTACCGTAATTCCATTTGCCCGCGGTGTTGAAATACGTGTACTCGCCGGTGCGCAGGTTGCCGTCAGCATCGACGTAAGGGGCGACCCATACACGATGCACTTTCGGCTGTGCGTAGACAGGAGCTCCCTGTTGACCCACCTGCGGCATTTCGGCTTCACGACCCTGGAAGAACGGGCGGTCCGCTTCAGCTTTGGAACTGCGCGAGTCGAATACCGACTGCGTACGGGCTTTCGGGTCGGCGCGTTTTACGGCGGCATAGGCTTGCTCCATCGAAGCGCACTTACCCGTAGGCGATTCCGCCAGCTCGCAGTCGTATGGAGTGGCCGAAAAGGTAGAGCAGCCAGTCAGGGCGGCGAGAACGCCGAGGGAAATCAGAAGCTTGGTCATTGTTGGAAATCTCCGGTAGGTGTCTGGTTCACTGCGTCAAGCGCCCCGTCGAGGGGCTTTCCGACAGACATGTCGAAAACAACGCCTACAAACAGGTAGCGCCCGCTTTTATCTGCGTAGGCCAGCTTTCCGTTTGCTAAAGTAATTTTGATAAGGCCGGGCACCTGAGACGCTTCCGCAGAAACGAACTGGGTGCCCGGATTAGCGGCGCGTAGCCGCTCGAGAGCCCGCTGAACATCCTCTTGGCCCATACGCACCGACGGGGCCGGTGCGTAGAGGGCTGCGGGAGGTAGCGTAGATACCGCAACAGGGCCCATTACTTCTCCGGACGGACGTCTTTGACGTATTGCGATTCGCCAGCCGACCAGGTCAACTGAGCGCTATCCGTGAACACAATGCTGGCGGTTCGGCCGGCGTCGACGGAAATGACCGGGAAAATCGCCTGTGCTTCTTTCAAATAGAACTGGGCGAGCTGCTGAGCGGCCGTCTGAGCTCCGTTAAGACCCGAGGCGCGCAAAGCAGCGTCTCCACCGATGGACGTTGCTGCGCCGGCCACCGTCGTCGTCATCACCCCTTGCGCTTGTCCGAACGCGCCAGACAGCCCTTGTGCGAAACCTGCAAGAACAGCCTTGCCCAGCTTGGCGCCTTGGCGGTCAACGACTTTCCCCCGCAGACCGACTTTGCCGTCACTGTCCACGAGATAGCCGGTCACGTCGGTGCTCAGGACAAGACGGTTTTGCTTGTCGACGCACGACAAGCGGCTAACGCGCGCATAGACACGTTCTGCCGACAAGTCACCATAGCCAGTGCCGAGCACGAAGCACGACTTGATGCTGTACTTCGCAGTGCCTGGCAGCGTGGCGTAGTCGGTAATATTGAACAGAATCGGCATCGGGTTTGATTGCGTAGCCGACGACGTCCCCGCGTCCAGGCCGTTCAGCAATGCGACCGGCGCAAACGCGCCTGCCGGAAGGAAGCCGCTGTACGGGTTCTTGGTGTACTTGACGTTCGCCTTCACAACTTCGCCGGCCGGAGCTGCTGCAGCGGGCGCCTTCGCCTCAGGCTTGAAAACCTGTGGGGCCAGCGACACTTGAGGTACATCCGGAATACCGACCGGCTGCATCTGCATGCCAGGAGCTCCTGCGGGGGCAGAAACGGGAACCGGTGGAATCGGCGGGGCCGGCGGCGGAGTGACAGCAGTAGCTGTTGCAGCGGAGGCACCGTTAGGCAGTGGTGGCGCAACGATGGTCGGAGGCAGGTCCACCGGCGTGGCCGCGGTGCCACCTTTACCATTTTTCAGCTCCGACACTTGCTTGCTCAGAGACTCCAGTTTGCCCTGCAGCTCCCGGTTTTCCATCTCCGTACGGCGCAGCTGTTCGCTCGACTGCGACATCCAGTCTTTTTTATCCGCACCACCAGGGCTGACCAGGACAGCTTGTTCGGTCTTGTTTGTGTTCGTGCGAACAGGCTCAGGTTTTTTACCGAAGAAGCTCGACGCCATGACGATAAAGCCGATGGCGCCAATGCCCATAATCATCCAGCGCTGCTTGACGTTTTTAGGCTTTGCCGCACCAGGCGCGGCCGGAGCCGATGCTTTCTTGTTGACGAACAGCCCGCCGAGGCCGCCTTTTTCGTTACTCATCTTGCATCTCCTCAACTACGTACAGGGTTGGGCTGTTGTTCGCGTCCACGGCATCGCCGTCGACCAGGACTGCACTGATACCAGGGCGATAGAACTGCGGCGGCGCCACGACTGCGGTCTGCCCTGGCACCGCCACCAGGGAAAACACCATCACGCGGCGCGACATTGAGTCCGACCAGCCGGCCAGCGGAACTACGGTGAACTTGTCGAAACGAGTTGGGAGTGGAAGTGCGATGGAGTCGAAACCATCAGGCACGTCGCCCTGGACGACCCGCTTGAGCAGCTCGATGTCTTCACCGTACGCAGAGCCTTCAGCCGCAGCCTTGGAGGAAAGCGTCGGGCCAGTGCCGCTAGGGCGCGATTCGCGCGCGCCAGCTTCGGGATAGACGACGCCTGCGATTGGCTTAGGCAGAAGGCTCAGTGTCTGGACCTTGCCACCCTCGAGCTCGGCGACCATCTGGACGGCCTTGTCCGTGCCGCGCTGCAGCTGGATAAGCACTTGGGTATTGCCTGCCATGTAGATAGGGGCACCCAGGACCGGAGCACCGGCAGCGAAAATCAGCTGTACGACGGGGGCGGGAAACACGAAGCGATTGAAGTCACGGTCCGACACGACAACTTCGCCAGCCCGCGGCGCGGCGAACTTTACGTCTGCTGGAGCGTCTTTGACCGACTTCGTCTTCACTTTTGGCTTTGCCACAGTGCTCGCGCTGTACTGCAGCGAAGGCATGTCAGCCGAATTGGCCTGTTGGGCGAAGACTGGATTGGAGGCGAGAGCGAATACGCCTGCCATCAACATAAATTTGCGCATCATGGTTTTTTAGCCTCCTTGGCTGCTTCTTTGATGGCTTCGGCAGTACGCACGTCGGCCACGTGGAAGTAGCCACGGAAGACGGAATACGTAATGACATAGGTCATCGGTTGACGAACGATTTCGCGGTCCGCAATCCAGCGAATCAAGGTGCCGCTCACCTCGACGCGGTCGCCTTTGCCGAGAACACGAGTGCGCTCGTTCGGGAAGAAGGCTTGAGTCGTAGCGTCCGACCGCAGCTGCTTAGCTTCAGCACGCAAGGTGGCGTACTGGGAGGCGTACAGCGATTCGGTCGTGCGGTTCAGGAAACGCTCGTATTGCGTAACGATGGTGTCGGGGGTGAAGTTCGTGACCAGTGCGATATCGCTCAGTGCGGTATTGACCAGGTACTCGTTGCTGGTGCCGCGGATTTCGCCGTTGGTCATTACCTTCATACGGGCGTTGTTTGCCGCGAAGTCGAACGGCACAAGCACCGTAGGAGCGTTCTGCGACATGTACACCAGGCCAGCGGCCAGGCTCAAGGCCACGGCGCCGACCACGAAGGTAGCGGTTTGCCAAGCGCGAACCGTCTGGAACGCGTTAGCGATTGAATCTGTGTAGGTTTTTTTACTGGACATGTCCTGTCGCCTTAGGGAGGAATGCAGTCGTCTAGCGACCGGGTTTAAACAAATTGGGTTTACTGCGTGAAATCGTTCACCCAGGCCGGCGGGAACCGTTTTTTCAGAGGGACGTCAGCTTCGAGGCCCAGCGCCCAAAGCATGTGCTGCATGGCACCTCGCTTGGCACCACGCTTGAGGTAACGGCTGCCCCAGAGAATGCCGATACCGCAAGCCATGCCCAGCAGCCAAATTTTGGCGATGATGCCAAATCCCATAAAAACGACGGCGAGGGTAAATTCCAGCGGGTCCCAGAACATCACCGGAGTCGGCGCTTCAAGGTCGTAGGGGATGGTGTGGCTTTCAGTATCCATGGCTCAGGCTTTTAGAGAGTGCGAAAAAAAAGGGTGCAACCGCGTTGAGTAACGCGAGAGCACCCCTCGACCGGGCTCACCTTAAATCAGCGCGCCTTTCGACATGATTTTCTGGATGATTTCTGGACCGTAGTTCAGGAACGCAGCGCCAGCGATGCCGCTCAGAGCAGGCATCGGGGAATTCTTGGACACGCCGATGGCGCCGCCCATGAGCAGCATGGTGGTGGCCAGACCGATGCCCAGAGGGCCCTGGGTCCAGTCGGTCACGGTGTCCATGAACTCTTTGAAGGCGTCATCTTCGCTGGCTTGCGACGCGAATGCCGGCGCGGACAGGCCGGCCATCATCAGCGTTGCGCCCATCGCCTTGAGTTTGTGAGTAATACGCATTGAAGCTCCTTGGTGATTTGGTGTTTTTGGTGTTTGCAAACAACGCTGCGAAGCAACGTGCATTTTGTATAGCACTCCGTTTTTTATATTTTTACGGAGTAGCCGGGGCGAGGGTGGGAGGGGTCGAGACAATCTGCTGACCGCTGGAGCGGTCCCGCATGGTTGCGGTACGGGCAGGCACGGCGTACGCCGGAACAGGAGCCTGGCCACCAGGACGGTTAGCGTCGACCCACTGCTGAAAGCCCCACCAATACTTCACGACGTCAACGGCATACTTGTGGCCGATGCTGTAGCGATTCGGAGTCCAATTGTTGGGTCCGATGTTGTAGGCAACGATGGCTTTAAACCAGTCACCTTTAAACTTATTGGCGTTATCTTTTAAAATGTAGGCGGACGCCTGGAGATTTGTGCAAGTGTCATAGAGCAGATGCTCAAGACGGATGCCATAACGGGCGAAGTGTTTAACCCAAGATGTATTGATTTGGGACAATCCTACGTCATACGTGCCGTTCTTGTTTCGACTCGCTTTACCCATTCGCCCGTTTTCTTTCCGCATAACTGCATGCAAAAGAAGTTCGGGGACTTGATAACGAACAGAGGCGTCAGCTATGCACTGAACCGCCTCTGTCGTGACGTGAGCATAAGCGGGCAACGAAGGTGTGACGAATCCCACGGATGGCTGCCCGCTTGTGCGACGTTATTCAGCTGCTGCGCTGTCGTCTTCGTCGACGTACACGCGGTCCGCGACCAGCTCGACGGTGAAGTAACCGTCGTCCAGCATGGTCTTGAAGACGCCCTGCAGGTGGCCGTTGACTTGCACTTTCGAGCCGACTTTCAGCTTGTCTTTCAGCTGCGGGAACTTGTAGTTCGGGATGCGGACCATGGCCGCGTTGACGAATTCGACCGAATTGCCGGTCGTTTCGCGCTGCTTGCCGTACTGGATGAGGATGACGGCAGAGGCGTTCTTTTTCGGGTCTTTTGGTTCCGAAATCGAGATTTTCTTGATTTCGCCTACCAGAAAGAAATTGTGAATCATGGTGGTTCTCCTGTAGAAGCATTAACTTGTGAAGCGGACATTCCCGGCTGGTGAATGCTTCCGCAGGACCGTTTTCAGCCGGTCTTGTAGAGGTATAGTCCAGCCCGTTTATATTCGGAGCTTGTTTTTAGCGACGAATCAAAATATCGACGCGCTGATTGAGTTCCGAGGAACCAGCAACCAAAGAACGGCGATTGCCGAACGATTTGATTGTTGAAACCTTAAAACCTTGGCGCTTGAGCTGCGAAGCAACGGCATTGGCACGCTGGCGAGCAATCAGCTCACCATTCTTCTCACCCGCGTCAGCGTGGCCGACGACCACATAGACGTCACCTTTGTCGAGCTCTCGCAGTGCGCCGCGGGTTTCGGGGGTCAGGGCAATGTGTGCCCGGGAAAACGAGACGGTCAACGCTGGCGGACCGAAGGGGATACGGTCGCCTGCCTGGTATTGAGTACTCGGCTTGACGGACGTGTCGACGGCCGGCCGGATGGGCTCAGGGTCGGCCAAGGGGACGATAGGGGTCGCCACTGCACTACGGGACAGGTCCCAATTAGTGCCGGCTTGCACTTTTACGCCGTTGGTAATGAAAGAAGGCTGCGTGACGTATGCAGGAGTATCGACGGGCATGAGAGTTCCTTACGGTGTGGTTTTGAGAGCCGCGGCTTTAGCGACGGAATCGAGGACTGCTTGGCGCAAAGCGGAGTAATTTCCTCCCCCGCTTTGCACATCGAGGGTTTGGATGACGGCACCGTCTTTTACAACGACGTACGAAGGAAGAACCTGGACGCCCGACTGCACGGCAAGGCGGATTGCACGCTGAAAGGCAGATACAGCATCACCCTCATCAGCCACGCGTGCGACGCGCAGCCAGTCATAGTTGAGGTCAGCCAGTTCTGTGCCGAGCCACTCCGCGGTCTGCACGGCGGAGGCCAAAGGGTACCCAACGTCCTGCGCTCCTTTGTAAAGCGCCGCACGGATACGGGGTTCCTGGGCGGGGTAGGCATCACGAGCGGCGTAATACATCCGCTCACGTGAGCCGTCGGAATTATTATCGGCAGGCATAGCGGCGTAGACCAGCTTGCCGCCTGCAGCCTCGACAGCTTGCCGTATGGGGGCATCCATGCTTTCAGACGACTTGCAGTATTGGCAGGAGAAGTTAACAACCTTCACCACTGATACGGCCGCCTGCGCGCTGAGGCACGAAAGCCCCAGCGCCATGGCCAGCACGGCTTTTCGAAAACGGGCCGTCATTACTTGGCTCCCGACGGCGCCTTCGGGTCAACCTGTGCCGGCGGCACAGCTGTCGAAGGTTTTGTCGCTGATGCTGACTCGGAAGCCGCAGCAGGAGAGGTAGTTGCCGCCCCCGCTTGAGTTGCAGCCGCAGGAGCTGCAGGAGCTGCAGGAGGCAGGCCTTTCGACTTCATGAACTTGTTGTACTCTTCCTGGTAGAACAAGCGCCAGGTCATGTAGCGGCAGCCGTACTGGAACTTGTCGAACCAACCTTTGACGTTCTCTTGTTGAGACGGGACGGCCAACGCGGAGAGCGAAGTAACCGCATTACCGGTCCATCCGACTGGACGGCAGAAGTTGTCGATGCGGTCGTTCGGGGTGCCAGCGATAAAGACCCAAGCGATAAACGCGAGGAACAGCATTCCGAAGAATTCTTTGTGAATCATGGTTAAAAGCCCTTAGCAGGTGGATGAGGTAAGCATCCACGTGTAGCCAAGGGCTTTTATCGCATTTGATTTTTAGCCGCGCAGGCTAACAAATCGCTTACGAAGGCTGCTTGACAGGAATCGGTAACGGCTTGCCGTAGTAGGGCGAGCGTTCGCAGCGCATGGCAAAACGAGGCAGCGCTTGGAGCATGCGCCGTCCCCAGGCGGTGTAGACCAGGCGCTTGTCAAACACGGTAATGCGGCCGCGGTCGGTTTCCCGCCTCATGAGCCGCCCAACCATCTGGATTAGCTTGATGAGTGCGTCGGGCAATGCGCGCTCGCTGAAGTAGCGTGGCCCCAGAATCTCAGCAAGCTCTTGCTCCACGGGAGACGTCGGCGCGACAAAGGGAATCGTGCAGATGACCACGTGCGTGCAGTAGACGCCGGGCAGGTCCAGGCCCTCAGCCATCGTGGCTAGGCCACATAGGATGCTGCCCTTCCCTGCGTCGATACGTTTTTTGTGCTCCCGCACCAGTACCTCAATGCCCGCCTCACGCTGACACAACACCATTCCTGGAAACTGCTCCTTGAGCATGGGAACTGTTTCGTTCATGAGACTAGCCGATGGAAACAGAATCAACGTTCCCTCGTTGGTATTCATGTGCTCAGGCAGAAGCGCTCGCAGCTCGGCGCGATACTCCATTTTCGTTTCGAAACGGGGTGAATAGTGCGTATCGACGAGGATGAGCTCGCTCTCCCGGTAAGGGAAAATGTGAGGCAGCACTACCATGCGAGTTTCAGGGGGCATCCCGGTGCGGGCGCGGAAGCGGTCGAATCCCTCGAAGTCCTTCAGCGTGGCGGACACCATGATTGGCAGTAGCCGCGGGTTTCCCCAAACAAGGCGGGTTAGGACGTCGGCTCCCTCGACCGGACTTGTATGCAGCTCGGCCTTGTTTTCGTCGTGCGTAACCCAACGGACAGCACGCTCGGTGGTATCGCAAAAGAGGCGCAGCGCCTGCGCCAGTTTTTTTACCTGGTTCAGGAACGCAGAGGCCGAGTACAGCAGTTCGGCGATAACGCTCTTCGCTGCCGGATTACGCTCCCCCAGATTAGTGGTCTTGAGCTCGGACGCCGAGTCGCTCAAGGCTTTGAGCATCAGGTCGGCGCGGTCCAATGCGTGGCGCAGCGGCTCGTCCATGTCTTCAGGAATCACGCCCCCGGGAAACCGCGCGTGGCGGCCCTCAGGGTCTACCTCGATGGTACGGATTCGCTTGGCGAGCACGTCCAACGCCGAAATCAGCTGCCCTGGATGGAAGTCCGCTTCACTCAGGTGGACCTTGTCCATCATTTTCGCGATGTCACCGATTCGGAACAGGTTACGGGAGTACATTGGAATACGCTCGAGCAGCGCCGCATAAGGCGTGAGGTCAACGTGTGCGCTGCCCGCATCCAGGGCCTTGTCCGGCAAATTGTGCGCTTCGTCGAATACGGCTATGTACTGCCCGCCTGGGAACAGGGGCTCTTGGTCTGCCCGGGCCATGCTCAGGTCGGAGAGAACGAGGTCGTGGTTTGCGATGATGACTTTGGCATACGACATGCGCGCACGAGCCTTAAAGAACGGGCACACGTCGTAATGCTCACACTTTCGGCCAACGCAGGTATCAGCACTGGCACGAACACGCTCGTGGTCATCCGGAGGCATTCCCGTGTACGTGTCGAAGTCGCCGTCCCATGCGCGGCCGTGGAACTCTTCCAGAGTTCCGCGGATTTCGGAGATGGACTGCACCTCGGTGTTTTTCTCGGCGTCGAGTAAGTCGAATTGACCCGAAGTATCCCCGCCTCCGACCAGGCGTTCGGCTTCTGACACGCACAGGTAGTTGCGGCGGCCCTTGGCGATAACTACCGACTGCTCATCCAGGATGCCGGCGTCGACCAGGCGTGGAACGTCGCCGTTGAGGATTTGAGCCTGAAGGCCCTTGGTAGCAGTAGCGACAACGATGGGAATGGCTTTGGTAATGCTGAGCGCTTCATGTGCGGCCAACGCACCGATGAGATAGGCAAGCGTTTTTCCCGTACCGGTAGGCGCCTCGCCGGCCAAAGGTTGCTTGGCCACCAAAGACGTGAAGATTTCGCGCGAGAGATGTTTCTGCCCGTCGCGAACGCGGAAGTTAGGCAGTGCTGCGAGTTTGGCATACGCCTCGTCGATAAAGTCCAGTGGCTCGGCACGGACTTCATGAATTTGAATAACCTGACCCATTGATTTCTCTTTATCCTGTTGCCCGAGCACTTTGCCCAGACGCAGGAAGAGTAGGCAGCGACGTTTATATCTTCGGTGGAAAAGGGGCTAATTTGGCCCTACGAGCAACGTCTTTCGCCTCGACATCCCAGTAGTTCGTTCGACATTGAGGTAGAGCACGCCCCAAAGAAAAACCGCCACAGACTTCGTGGCGGTTTGGAATCAAGCTGCGAGCTCGACGGGCTCGAAGTAGTCGACCAACATTTGGAGGGTGGTCTCATTGCGGAAGGTATTCGCGTCGAGCTTGAACACAGCCCGGATACGTGGAGGAACCTCACCATCTTCATGGCGAAACTTCATGGCAACGAATTTCTTGCCGCCTTTTTCGAGCGTCATTCGCAAATGCTGGCCTTTGTCACCCAGCTTGCGATACTCCAACACCCGGAACTCGTCCGAAAACGTCGGCTCTGGAAATGCCTGGCCCCACACCTGGGTTTTGATGTCGGCTACGGTGTCGAGCGTCATCTCCGACACGTCCAGGGCGCCGTCTGTTTCCATGACTTGGCTTAGGGTCGCCGGGGTCAGCATTTCTTTTGCGACCTCTTCGAACAGCTCCTGGAACTCAGCCAACGCGCCAGCGCGCAGGGTCAGACCCGCAGCGGCTGCGTGCCCTCCGAACTTGACCAACAGGTTAGGATTTCGTTTTGCAACCATGTCCAGTGCGTCGCGCAAATGGAAGCCTGGAATCGAGCGTCCGGAACCCTTCATTTGGCCCAAGTGATTCGAGGCCAGGATGAAAGTTGGACGGTACGTACGTTCACGCACACGCCCAGCAACAATGCCGATTACGCCTTCGTGCCATTGGTCTCCGTGCAGGACGATGGTATATCGTCCTTCAACGCCAAGCTCGTTGATAAGCTGGTCGACTGCCGCGTCAACAACACCCGACTCGATGCTCTTGCGCTGCTCATTCAGGTCGGACAACTCAGTTGCAAGTGCTTCGGCGCGCGCGATACTTTCGGTCGTAAGGCACTCGACTCCCGCATCCATTGTGGCCAGGCGACCAGCTGCATTGATGCGAGGACCAATGCCGAAGCCGATGTCGCCAGTGGTAAGCGAACGAGGGTTGCGCTTTGCGGCTTTCGCCAAAGCGTCCATACCCGGGAACGAACGCCCCTGGTGGGACCGGCGCAAGCCTTCCGTAACCAGGATGCGGTTGTTTCGGTCGAGTGCGACCACGTCAGCGACCGTACCCAACGCGACGATAGGCAGCAGGTCGCGAACATCAAAATCATCCTGCATCGGACCGATGCCACGACGGTTCATTTCGTCCTGCAAAGCCATCATCACGTACCAGATAACGCCAACGCCGGCCAGCGCCTTGCTCGGAAAGTTGCAGCCGTGCTGGTTCGGGTTGACGATGATACGCGCGTCTGGTGGAGGCAGGCCATCAGCTGGCAGGTGGTGGTCGGTAACCAGCACCGGCATTCCGAGGAAGTTGCACTTCATGATGCCGGCGTGGCTGGCGATGCCGTTATCCACGGTGATGAGGAAATCAGGCTTCGGGTCAAGCTGCGCGGCCATGTCGGCGATTTCCGGGGTCAGCCCATAACCGTCTTCTAGGCGGCGAGGGATGAGCGAGCCAACGTTGGCGCCGAACGCGCGCAGCGCTCGCAGTCCTACGCTACAAGCAGTAGCGCCATCAGCGTCGTAGTCGGCGATGATGACAAGGCGCTTGTTTTCGAGGATAGCGTCGGCCAGGACCACTGCCAGTTCCGCGCAGCCCTTGAGCCGCGTGTATGGGTGGAGCTCTTCGAGAGGCCCAATCACATCCTCGTAACGACGAATGCCGCGGGCAGCAAAAACGCGCGCCAACAGCGGGGGAATTCCGGCCTTAGCCAGAGCCAAGGCGGTAGAGGGCGAAAACTTTCGCTCTTCGATTTGCATACGTTTTTCTCCTAGAAATTTACAGTTCCTGACATCCGAGGTGTAGCGACGGCGGGTTTATCCCTGCAGAAAACTTATGGACCTTAACGTATAAAGATGCTACTATAATGGCATACGGCATTGGTAGACCTAAAAATATAAAGACTCGCTCCTACACAGAGGCGCCACGGCGCCGACAAAAGACGTTAACCCCTATAAGGTAGTACTACTTAAAGAATTTAAGACGTTAACCCCTGTAGGCAGTACTTTCTAAGAGGTCAATACTCTAAGCTCGAAAGAACTTTTAACCAGAGTTCTTGGAGTGAAAACTTTTAAGGAACCAAAATGGAAGTACTTCCGAAGATTGCAGCACTGGGGCTCTGTGCCGGCGTCATGTGCGCGGGCCTCTGGCTGCTCTGGAGGACTCGGTCGAGAACGCCTGGTCGACAGCCTGTCCGAGCGCGGCCCTTCATGACCGAAAACGAGCTGGAATTTCTCGGGAGACTGCGTCGGGCGATGCCTGCCTTGGAGTTTTCCCCACAGGTTTCGATGGGCGCCCTCCTCGACCCCGACCTGCCGCACGGGCATCGGCACACCTGGACCGTTCGCCGCACTTTCTCCATGAAAATCATAGATTTCGTAGCGTACGACGCTCTGTCTCGAACGGTTGTCGCCGTGGTTGAACTCGATGACAAAACCCACGACGTGAAGCATGAGAAGGACTCTCGCCGGGATGACCTTTTGGCCTCTGCCGGAATTCGTACGCTTCGCTGGGATAGTCGGGCCAAACCTTCCGACGCTGAGATTGTGGAGCGTTTTCGCGCATTGAGATTGGCCCGCAGATAAACCCGATGCAGTACATGTTCCGCCGGCAAATAAACGTTGAGTTTGCTGGTTAGACATGCTACTATACTAGCATATACTGCGACAGGACACCCATGAACGTACGCGATTACCCCCATCAGGCGCAGCTTCTCAAAGACTTCGACCCGAACAAACTGACCCAAGAAGTCATCGCTATTGGCGAAGCCTGGGCCGACCAAGACGCCGCAGCCTCGTCTCTCGAAGAAACCCGCAAAACTTTGCTTGCGCAACTCCAAATCGAATACACCCTCGAAGGCATTAACGGCAAGCCTATGCCGGTCTCGCAAGCAGAAATGCGTGCGTTGGCTGACGTTCGCTACGAGCAGCACCTGGACCTCATGGTGCAAGCCCGTAAAGAGTCGAATCGCCATCGGGTTCGATACGACATGGGCCGAATGCGCCTTGAACTCTTCCGTTCCCTGCAGGCGACTATGCGCCAAGAAATGCAGATGACCAACAACCGCTAACCCCAAGGCTTACCATGACCGATACCAAAAATGCAATCGTCCTGCTCAAGGAACAAAAAGAGCGCCTGGAGCGCATGCGTGAACGCCGTACTCGTCTGGCCGGCGAGCTGAGCGCGAAAAAGCAGCAGCTGGCTGACGCCTGCGCCGAAGCTGTTCGCGAGTTCGGGACCGATGACCTGGCCAAGCTGCGTGAGCTGTACACCAGCCGCGAGAGCGCAAACGACGAGATGGTCATGGACTTCATGATGGTGCTGGATGATGCCGAGCAGAAGTTGACCGATATCGAACGTCAGGTGGCCGTGTGAGCGAAGTCCTCGTCCCCTCCGTCTCGCAGCTGAAATCGCGCCTCGATACGGCGCGGATGAAGGCCGCGCGCCTGGTCGGTGCTCGTGACTCCGACACGCGCCAGCTGGCTGAGCTGACCGACAAGGTCGGCCTTGCCAAGGCGCGTCTGTCGCTGAGCGAAGAACTGACACGTCTGTTTGAGGCGATGCAGACTCGCGCCCACTCGCGCTCGGTAGGTTCGTTCGAAGCACTGCTTTCCGCAGTTCTCCAGGACGTGTTGCCCGGAACAGGAAATGTTCGGCTCGAGCTTTCGAATTCGAACAACGCCCCGAACCTGGACATTTTCCTGGATAACAACGGCTCGCTGGAAGACATCCTCGAGGGTAACGGCGGTGCAGTAACGAACGTGGTGAGTACGGGCCTGCGGTACGCCGCCCTCACCCGTACAAAAAATCGTCGACTCATCGTGCTCGATGAGCCAGATTGCTGGATTAAGCCAGAGCACATCCCCGAATTCATGCGTGTGATTTCGGAAGTAAGCGCCACCACCAAGGCGCAAACGCTGCTCATCAGTCACCACGAGCCTGCGTACTTCCGCGGCCGCATGAACGTCGTCGAGCTCGTCCGCGACGACAACGGCCTGGTAAGTGCTGAAGTACACGCTCCGCAAGTGACGCAATGGGAATCGGATTCGCAGCCCGGCCTGAGGGGCATTCGCTTGGTGGGGGTTCGGGCGCACACCGATACCTGGGTACCCCTCTTTCCGGGTGCGACCGCATTCATCGGGGACAACAACTACGGCAAGTCGACTGCGCTTTCTACCGCGATTAAGGCCGTGGCCTACAACCAAAGCGACGATACGATTATCCGGCACGGTGCGAGCAAAGCCGAAATCACCGTTGTGCTGGAAAACAATCGCCGCCTGGTGTGGACACGCCGGCTGAAAGGCAGCCCGAAGGTTGTCTACGCGCTGTACATCGGTAACGAAGAAAAGCCTATCAAGGAAGGCAAGGCCCCGGGCCGCGGCAGCGTCCCTGATTGGGTTCGGGAAGAGCTGGGCGTTTCGGAAGTGGATGGCCTTGACATCCAGGTCGGCTCGCAGAAAAAACCAGTGTTCCTGCTCGACCAGTCGGCCCCTACCCGTGCCCGGCTTTTGTCGGTCGGCCGCGAGTCCGGGCACTTGACTCAGGTAATGGATGCCTGGGGCGATATCAAGCGCGGCGACCGTGATGTGGTGAAGGACGGGGAAGCCCGAGTATCGCGCCTGAACTACCGGCTCGAGCGAATGGGAAGCCTCGACGCAGCTGTGGCCACCTGCGAGACTCTGAGCGACAAGTTCAGCGCGGTGGAGAGTGTAGGCCGTAATTTCGCACAGCTGCGTAGCTTGGTCGAACGCCTTACACAGTCCTCAGCCGAGGTTGCGCATCTGTCGGCGCAGGTTGAAGCACTGTCAGGCATTCCCGAAGCGGCGCCGCAACTGGCTGAAGTGGCCTCGCTCTCTCGCGTTATCGAGCGACTTGAACGTGGTCAGGCGGTCAAAAACGTTGAATTGCCTCCGGTGCAGATTGATGTGCCCGTGCTTGAGGAAACTGTCTCCCTGATTCGAGTGATGGACCGTATCCAGCGGTTTCAGCATGTCAAGGGCGTCGAGTTGCCGCCGCTCCAGGTTGAAGTACCTGAGCTGCTTGATACTGCCGAGCTGGTAAAGGTTGGTGAACGCATCAAGCGTCTGTCGAAGTACCAGCCACTGTTTGGCGTGACGCTGCCGAACCTTCCCGACCTGCCGGCGCTGGGCGACGAACGCCAACTGCAGAATACAATGGCTCGCCTGCTCGGGTTGACGAAGACGCTGGTTTCGGCACAGGAAGAGCAAGCGCAGGCGGAAAAAGACGCAGTAGGTGCTGAGGCTGCACTGAAAGCGCTACAAGAAAAACTCGGTGGCGTATGCCCCCTGTGCGACCACAAATTCGAGAAAGAACACGACCATGCTCACATGGAATGACCTGCCAAATCCCCGGGGCTTCCTTTTCATCGGCGACCCCCACGTGTCGTCGCTGGCCCCGGGCCGTCGTATCGACGACTACCTCAGCACCGTCATTGGAAAGCTGGAGCATGCTGCAGCGCTCTGCCACCAGTATCAACTGATACCGGTCAGTCTCGGGGACCTGATTCACCGAGATAACGAGAGCAGTATTAAGCTCGTGAACCGGTTGACCAAGGTTCTGCGCAAGTTTCCGCGCCCACTCATCGAGCTGGACGGAAATCATGGCAAACGTCAATTTCAGGCGTCGGAAGACGACATCGAAATGCTGCTGGCCGACCTGGGGTTAACGCGCCTTATCAGCGAGAGCGGCCTAATTGATTCCTACGAGTTCGACGGCGTTACGGTCAACTTGTATGGATGCCCCCATAGCGATGCACTGCCAAAAAGCTTGCCCGAACCTGGCGAGGCGGTTAATGTGCTCATCAGTCACCACGACCTGGCATTCGAGGGGGCCTATCCAGGGGCGAAGCCTGTGACCGAAATCATGAATTGCCACATGATGGTCAACGGTCACATGCACAAGACCATGCCTTCGTTGCAACTGGGCAGCATGGTTGCGCACAACCCCGGCAACATCGAGCCACTGTCGCTGGACGTGGCAGACCACCGCCCTGCCGTATGGGAGTGGAGCCCGGAGCAAATGGACATGCAGCTGGTAATGCATGACCTGCCGCACGACCCACACTGCTTCGACCTGACGGGTACAAACGTCCTGCCGTTCGAAGACACTTTGGCCGCGGTGGAACAGCTTAAAGAAAGTTCTTTCGCGAAGCTGCTCGAAGGCGAATCGTCGATGGACGCGCACCGCACGAACGACGCATCCGTTTTGGCTGAAGACCTTAGTGCTGTGTGCGACACTGCCGGCGCCACCCCAGCAGCACGTCAACTGCTTCAATCGTTACTCGAAAAAGTTATCCAGGAGACCCAAGATGCAAGCAACTGACCCTCTCACCCCGTCGACCGGCTCCTTCGAGGAGCGCCGCGATGAGCTCTATCGTGAGCTCGAGTCGGGCCAACTGACCGTCCCGCAGACTGTGCGCAAGATGCGCAACTGCACGGGAATGACCATTCCGCAGTACGCAAAGCATGTTGGCGTGTCAGCTCGCTACCTGGGGGATATTGAGCGCGGGCTGATGAACCCGACTGTGACGGTGCTCGAGAAAATTTGTGAGCCCCTCAACCTGAAGGTTTGCCTGCGGCCGGCGAATTAGGACGGTTCAGGAATGGCGGCCTGCTCATGCTGGCCGACCTTTTCGAATTTGTCCCACTTCGTGCGAACAGCGCGGCTGTATCCGCGCGAAGACCCTGAGTACTGCTTCAGCGCAGCGTCGAGGTCTTTATGGGCGGCCAAATACTCAGCCAGAATGTGAGCGCCCACCCGAATATTCGTTCGGGGTTCCTTGAACGAGCTCTTTGTTTCATTTCTTTGCAGACGCCCCATGTGGTACCGAGGGACTACCTGCATCAGCCCACGCGCACCGTAAGTACTGCGCGCCGATTCATCAAATCCCGATTCCTTGGCCATGATGGCCAGCAGCAGGTTTGGCGGCAGCGCATATTTTTGTGCTACCTCTACTGTCGTACGAACGATGTCACGGGCGTAGCGGACAGGCTTGCGGTAGGTGGCTGCGATGTATTGAGCCAAGGCGGACTGATTGGGGGTTGGAGTGCTTGCCGAAGTGCGATTACTGTCTTCAACGGCGGCAACGCTCATCGGGACAGCGGTGGCAGGGCTAGGAGGCATTGCCGCCGGACCCAACGGAAGCGCCAGCAACGCCACCGTGGCGGCTAGCGCGATGCGTTGTCGAAATTCTAATTTCATAGGTAATCTCCACAGACTGTAAAGCAAGTTTAGCAACCTTTGTTTAAATCCGTTGTCAACGTGCAACAAACCGCCTTTTAGAACTCCCAACCTTTCGGCTCAGTAGCCCTTGGCACGACCCGGATAACACAGCACGCTATACCTTCAACGCTTGTGGCATCCGCCACGAACATGCTACTATAGTGACACTTGTCTCGGAACATCTATGACCAAACCTACCCATCAATACACCGAAGATTCCATCAAAATCCTGGAAGGGCTGGAGCCAGTGAAGCAGCGCCCGGGAATGTACACTCGGACCATCCATCCCCTGCACATCATCCAGGAGGTCATCGACAATGGCGTCGATGAGGCGATTGGCGGTTTCGCCAAGACGCTCAAGGTCGAGCTGCTCCCTGGCGGAGAGTTCCGCGTGACCGATGACGGCCGAGGCATTCCCGTTGGCCTGCATCCGGAAAAACAAATCCCTGTAGTACAGGCTGTTTTTACTATCCTGCACGCCGGCGGAAAATTCGATAAACAGAACGGTGGCGCCTACGCATTCTCAGGCGGCCTGCACGGCGTTGGCGTTTCCGTGACAAATGCGCTGTCTGAAGTTCTGGACGTGACGGTTAATCGCGGTGGCGGCGTCTACAGCATCGGCTTTTCGAATGGCGACGTCGTGAAGCCCCTAAAAAAGGAAGGTCGTAGTGATGTAACTGGAACGAGTGTCCTGATTCGGCCAAATCCAAAGTATTTCGACTCGCTTGAGTTCCCTTTGTCCGAGCTACGCACCCTGCTCCGCAGCAAAGCGGTTCTGCTGCCCGGCTACCAGGTTACCTTGGTCGATGCCCGTGATTCCGAAAGCGAACCGAACGAAGAAACGTTCCTGTACGAACACGGCATGGTGACACTCCTGGGTGAGCTTGCAGGCGAAGAGCCGCTGGTGCCGGTGTTTGAGGGGACGGCATATGCCGGCGCGGAAGACGAAACATTCTCAGAGGGCGAAGGCTGTGCTTACGCCTTCTCGTGGTTTGAAGGCGGTGACGGCACCGGTAATTCCTTTGTGAATCTGATTCCGACTCCCCTGGGTGGCACGCACATTGCCGGCCTGCGCGCCGCATTGTTCAACGCCCTGAGGTCCTTCATCGAACACCATGCGATGCTGCCGAAAGGGGTGAAGCTCGGAGCCGACGATGTGTTCAAGAACGTGCGATACGTTCTCTCCGCACGCTTACTCGACCCGCAATTCGACAACCAGACCAAGGACCGTCTAAGCTCGCGCGACGGTGTAAAGCTCATTGAGAAGATGATGCAGCCACGTGTGGAAGCGTGGTTGAACCTTAACCCGACGCAAGCTCGACTGCTTGCTGACCTGGCCATTAAGCAAGCCTTGGCTCGCCAGCGCGCAGCGAACAAGCCTGAGCGCAAGCGCTCGTCGAGCGTTGTCATGCTGCCCGGGAAATTGTCCGACTGCGAATCGACGGACCCAACCGAAACTGAACTGTTTCTCGTTGAGGGTGACTCGGCGGGCGGTTCGGCGAAACAGGGGCGAAGCAAAGATAATCAAGCCGTACTGCCAATGCGCGGCAAAGGCCTCAATACCTGGGAGAAAGACCGCAGCCAAGCTCTGGAGAACGAAGAGGTTCATGACATCTCCATCGCCATTGGCGTGCAGCCACACACCCTGGAGGATGAGGTCGACTTCACGAAGCTGCGATACGGGAAAATCTGCATCCTTGCCGACGCCGACGTCGACGGCTTCCATATCCAGGTGCTATTGCTGACGCTGTTCTACCGCCATTTCCCCCAACTCATCGAGCGCGGCCATATTTTCGTCGCACGACCGCCCCTGTATCGTCTCGACGTCGAATCGGCCGGCAAGAAGCGGCTCGCCAAGAAAATCTACGCCATGGACGAGCAGGAAATGGCCATGTGGGAAGAACGCTTGAAGAAAGAGGGCTACTCCAAGTGGGGTGTCGGCCGCTTCAAGGGCTTGGGCGAGATGGAGGCTGTCGAGTTGTGGGATACCACCCTTAACCCTGACACCCGCCGTTTGTTGAAGGTGATGCTGCCTGACCATCAACGCGTTGAGGCAAAAACCATGTTCAACAACCTGATGGGCAAGTCCCAAGCTGGCTGGCGCCGCGAATGGATGGAGCGCCGTGGAAATGAGGTGGAGGTGTGAACAAAAACTCCAACCGCCTCTGGTACTTCGAGGCTCATTTCGCCGACGGGAGCAAGTGCTATGTCGGGCGCAACGGAACAATCGTGGAACGCGACCAGGTGCTCGAAGGCGCTTTCGCAGGAGTCGAGCGAGAGGCCCACGGCGAAGCCGAACGCCGCTGCGTGGCATACGAAGCGCTATATGCACCATCCCCTATTGCGATGAGCTTCAGCACCGCCTCGACTCTTTTCGGCGACTCCAACACCTAACTGAATTGAAACATGACCGATACTACTCTCGATTTTCCTGAACCCGTCCTGGCGGACCAACTGGTGCTGCACGACTACAGCGAGGAAGCCTACCTTGACTACGCGGTTGCCGTAGTGAAGGGCCGCGCCCTTGCTGACGTGGAAGACGGCCATAAGCCGGTGCAGCGTCGCATTCTGTTCTCCATGCGGCAACAAGGCCTGACCCATGACGTCCGCCCCCGCAAGTCGGCAACTGTCGTCGGTGACGTCCTGGGTAAATACCACCCGCACGGCGACCAGTCCGTGTATGACGCAATGGTGCGTATGGCGCAGGACTTCACCCTGCGTTACCCCGTAATTTCCAAGCAAGGGAATTTCGGCTCCCGTGATGGTGACCCTGCGGCAGCGATGCGATATACCGAGGCTCGCCTCTCGCCCATCTCCGACTTGCTTCTGGCCGAAATCAACCAAGGCACGGTAGACTTCAAGCCGAACTATGACGGCTCAATTCAGGAACCTACCCTCCTCCCTGCCCGGCTCCCGTTCCTGCTGCTCAACGGAACGAAGGGCATTGCCGTTGGTATGGCCGCCGAGGTTCCTCCGCATAATTTGCGAGAAGTGGCCGCCGCCGCTACCGCTGTCATCGAACGCCCGGACATCACCACCGCAGAACTGCTCGACCTAATTCCCGGGCCGGACTTCCCTGGTGGTGCCCAGCTCATCAGCTCGCGTGCAGACGTTCTTGCTGCCTATGAAAACGGCCGAGGCTCGCTTCGTGTGCGAGGCCGCTGGAAGCGTGAGGACCTTGCCCGCGGTCAGTTCAACCTGGTAGTCACTGAGCTGCCGTACCAGGTGTCCGGCAAAATCATTATGGAGCAGCTGGACGCGCTCACCAATCCGCAACCCCCGAGCGGCAAGAAAGCAATCACCCAGCAACAGGCAAACCTCAAAGCGATTGCCTTGGACCTGCTCGAGAAGGTGATTGACGAGTCAGGCAAGGAAGCAGAAGTGCGCCTGGTGATTACTCCTCGTACGTCGAAGATTGACCCCGACGCCATCATGTCCTTCCTGTACGCAAACACAAGTCTGGAAGAAACGGTGCCCGTCAACATGACCCACATCGGGCTGGACGGCCGGCCGCGCACGCGGGGTGTGAAGGAAATCCTCAGTGAATGGGCTCAGTTCCGCTTCACAACGGTTACCCGCCGGACGCAGTTCAGCCTCGACAAGGCCAATGACCGCATCCATATCCTTGAAGGCCGTATTGCCGTCTTCCTGAACCTGGACGCTGTCGTCAAGGCAATCCGTTACGCAGATGACCCAAAGGACGAACTGATGAAGTCCTTCGCGCTTTCGGAGGTCCAAGCGCTCGACATCTTGGAAATGCGGATGCGCCAGCTAAACAAGCTGGAAGGGTTCAAGCTGGAGAAAGAATGTGAAGAGCTGCGCGCCGAAGCGACGCGTCTGCAGGCGCTGCTCGACACCCCCCGCGCGATGCGAAAGCTTATTATCGCCGAGATTGCTGCCGACGCAGCGAAGTACGGCGATGACCGCCGCACGCTTATCAAGGAAGCCACCCGTGCCGTGGCCGCAACATCCATCGCCCGAAAGGTAACCGACGATGACATAACCATCATCTTGTCGAAGAACTTGTGGGTACGGTCGCGTGGCGGACATGACCTCGACGAATCCACGCTTACGTACAAGTCCGGCGATGAGGCGTTCGTGGTGCTCAAGACGCGCACGCTGAACCCGGTGGTATTCCTGGACTCGAAAGGCCGCAGCTACTCCGTCCAAGCGTCCGACATCCCCGCCAGCCGCGGCGACGGAGTACCACTAACCACGCTCATCGACATCCAGGACGGCGCCCGCATCCTGTATGCCCTTTCAGCCCTTCCGGAGCAGACGTACATTTTCGCCGGCCAGGGCGGCTACGGCTTCACCGCGCCCCTGAAGAGTCTGGTAGCCACGCGGAAAACAGGGAAATCGTTCATGGCGGTCGGAGCCGGTGAACTCCCGATGGAGCCTGTGGCCCTTCAAGGCGATGGGTCCGGTCACCTGGTCGTCGGTTCCGCCAACGGCCGGATGCTTGCATTCCCGCCGGCCGAGGTCAAGACTCTCGCCAACGGTGGCCAAGGGGTGATGCTGATGGTGCTGGAGGACGGTGAAAAACTCTCGGGCCTTGGGCTGGCCAAAGCCGACCCAGTTTCGCTCCTAGTCGAGGGGAAGGATGCCATCATCCTGGAAGGAGCCGAGTGGACGAAGTATGTGCTGCATCGAGCACGCAAGGGCTACCAGCTTCCGAAGAAAGCAGTCATGCGTGCCGTAGGCTGACAACCTAACCAGCCCAGGCCTCCGCAATGTAAAGCCCCGCACCTGTTGCCAGGATGCGGGGCTTTTTTCGTCAGAGGGAATCGAGAGCTTAAGCGGGTGGCGCTTGTTGCTCGAGAAATGCCGGCTTGAGAAACACGATACAGGGGGTCTGAGTCTCCTCGTCGAGACCAACCACCATCTGAACGTGAACGACAGCACCCTTCCCCCTGCGAATGCCCACGACAGCCTGGACTGCAACTTCCGACGCATCAGCGTCTTTACGAGCCATTTCGCGAGCTTGGATGCGCGCCGCGAACAAGAGCTCCCACAGAGCATCATCGGTATTGCCCTGTGCAATACGAGCCACAGCGGCATGCACAGCTTTGTGGACGCCCACGGGCCAGCCAATGCCGGCGTCGGCCGCCAGGGAAGTAGCATCAATCAATTCGCCAGCGCTGAGGGCCTGGGTGAAGGCAAGGACGTTGTTCTGCATGGGCTAGGGTACGGAGTAAAGGAATTGTTCCGTATAGCACCCTGGTTTAGCCGCGGTGTAACCTGAGTACAACGGCGGTTGCTACACGTGGTAGGACAACTATCTAGGAGCATCACCATGCAAACCACCATCTTCAAAATCATCGAGCTCATCGAGCTTTCGTTCTTCAGTCTGCTTTTCTTTTTGGTCGCCTGCTTGTGGGTCGCCGTGCTCTCCAGCGCCATTTACCTGGTTCTGAAGCTCACGTTCGGCAAACGCGTAGCAAAATCGGAATCCGAGCCCGGTCTGGCTCCGAAAAAGTCCAAGAAGGTCGCCGCCGACGTCCAGCCTTCCCAGGTTGAGCCTACTTTCGGCTTCGACGACGCAGAAGAAATGGAAGCAATTGCCCGTCGTAAAGATGCATCCGAAGAAGCTGCCAAATCCAAGGCATCGCATTCGAGCGCACTTGCCGACAGACTCGCTGATGAGTTTGAAGGACAAACAGTCACTGCTTAACTGCAACTGATTCACTAACCCGCCAGAGTTTTTCTCTCGCGGGTTTTTCTTATGCCCTCTTAAATGAAAAACGCGCCCGGAGGCGCGTCTTTATTGAGCCTACTAAGCTCTAAACCAGAAATTCGCTAATGACCAGCGCCAGCCCCGAGTACAGAACAGCTGCACCACCGAGCAGGATATTTTCCTTACCGGCGTTTAGCAAGGGCTGACGGACCCGGTCGATTACGAAGAAACGGAAGAAAGGCTGGATGACAGCGAAGGCCGTACATGCCGCAACGGGTGTAATGGACGGGAAGCCGCGGCCCATCACGGTGAAATAGGCAGCCATCACCACCAACGGAAGCACCAAGTCCGCCATACGCTCACGTAAAAACATGTTTTTTGCCATTTTCCACTCCCGAATTCTAAATACTCAACTTTAGTATCTCATAGGAAAGCAGAAATAGCAAATAATTGCTTTTAGGCTCGTTGCATGCTGGTCACAATATCATTTGCTTCCTGGTGCATGTCGTCGAACATTTTCAGCAGCATTTTGTTCTGCGTGAGGAATAGCTGGACCAAGGAGGCATCCCCACTGACTTTGCCATTCGCCAGCTCAAGCAGATGGTCACCCTCCATTGACTCGATGCGGAATTTGCTGTCGAGCCTGACGAGATAGAGCCCCTGCAGCATGCACAGCGAAAGGGGAAGCGGACCGGCGAGAGGCGCGCCGCCTCCGGTCATCATGCACGGGAAATCAACGGCGAAGCCCGAGTCAACAGGGCTGGTATCGGCGGAAGGCCGTGGGGTATATGGTTTGGTTTTCATAGAGGAGATGTAATTACGGTTCAGGCTTTTTGCCATGTAGGAAGTAGTGCTGCCAAGGCATCTTGTACGGGGCATCCCGTGGTAATGCGCACCTCTCGACCCGGGTGCGCATGTGCGGCATGACTTACAAACGAGAGATACTCCAGCCAAAGGCGCTCGCCTTCTTCGGAAATTCGGTAGGCCAGCAGAGGCTTCTCCAGACCAGCCTCGGGCGAGAGCGTAAGGGTATCGACCCAGCCTTTAGCGTTCAAACGTCGCAAGGTGAGGCTATGGTGTGAATCTCGGGTTCCGCCGATGTCCCGACAACGACACCAACCAGGATGGGTGTAGCCTGCTGAATAGAGCGAATTAAATTTGTTCCGGTTTTCATACAGCGGCCCCAGTACGCCGGCTTCGTTTGCGGTCAAAAGACCACAGAGTTTTTTACGCGACGAGCCAATAGTCATTGTGTCCACTAAAAACGCGTGTTAAAATGATTTCGTTGTCGCTTGAAATTGTCGAACGTTTTTAGCGAACACTCTTCCAGGCAGCAACACCAAAAAAAACCAGCAGCTCCACTAGGCAACCAAAGGGTCAACCACATGGGTAATCTCGCTCAATACGCACTCACCATTTCGCTTTTCATCGGAATCCCGGTCGGGGTTCAATGGGTCGTCGGCAAGCTGAGCGCACGGCGCGCGGCGCGTAGCTTCGAAGAGCTGACGCCTGTTGCGGTGCGGCAGGCCGTACACGAGTAGCCTTGTGTTGCCGGCCCGAAAGGTTCGGCAGAGAGCAAGCCCGCCTTTGTGCGGGCTTTTTTTCGTACCGCATCGCAGCGTATATGCAGCGGCGTTTTATCTGCGGTAGATTTTAGCGAGGCAGGCTTTTAGGGATGGTGCCGGGAGGGGCAGACTTGGGCCAAAATCGACGCTGGAATGCAAAAAAGCCGCCTAGTAGGCGGCTTCCAGGGCCCAGGTCTACTGCCCTGGGTCTAGCGTGTAACGAGCGCGTAAAGTTGAACCATGCCTAGCCCCACAAAGGCGTACACCATGCCCAGGCAGGCCCAGTACTGCCTCTCCTTACCGCTCGCAACGAAATGGTCGTAGACAGCATCCAGAAGAAAGTAACGCAAGCACGCCTGCACTACAGCAAAGACTGAGACGATGGCCACAGGCACCCACGAGTAGAAGGGCAACCCTTGGGCCAGGCAGGCATATGCAATTGCGACAAGAGGCGCCCCGAGGGTTGCGCCATGGCGCCAGACGTTAGGATTCATGAGGGGTGCTTTCGAAAGAACGGCTTATTGCATATCGTAAGCTGAACGTTGCAGCTTGTCAACCTCAATATTCACAGAATAGCAAATGAATGGTTGTGGGGCTAAAAGGCCTGGCTACACGACACATTCTATCCATTCCATGCTTCCTAATGCCTTTTCCGACAAACCCTGTTTACCTAGTTGAGCTGTTCAGCATCGAGGCTGGTGGTCTTGACTCTGCTGATGTCAGCGCACAACTGGCGCTTGCGCTGCAGGCGGTGTATTGGCATCTTAAAGGGTCTTCTGAACCGGTGCGTGTGCGCGTTAGCGAGGATTCTGACGCAAAGCTTGAAGGTATCGCCTTCCTACGTGAGGACGATTCCCTTTTGGCCACAATCACCGTCTACAGCCTCGACCAGGAGCGCGCAAAAAAAGCCGAACACGTAGGCGCTCTCCATACCATTGCGCAGCTTACTGACGCTCGCCAGATGCAAGCTCGGCTCAATCAGTTGTTCTAAATTATTCTCTATGAACGTTACTCGCCTTTACCACTCCACCCACTCGAACCTAACCCTGAAACGCCTACGGGCACAGGTCGCAGCTATCGGTGACCACGAATCGAGCGTATCGGGCCTGCCGCCGGCGAAACTGCAGGAGCGGCTCGAGCAACTACGACATAAGACGCCCCATCAGGGCGCTGCGCGTACGCGATGGCTCGTTGAGGTGTTTGCCTTGGTACGTGAGGCTAGCCGCCAAATTCTCGGGATGCGCCATCACGATGTCCAGATGCTGGGCGGACTGGTGCTCGCCGAGGGCAAGCTTGCAGAAATGCGAACAGGCGAAGGCAAGACCTTGACTATCGCAGCGCCCTGCATCGCTGCCGCCCTCACCGGCCAGTGCGTCCATGTGGTTACCGTGAACGAATATCTGGCTGAGCGTGATGCTGAAACGCTGCGTCCGCTGTACGAAGCGTGTGGCTTGACCGTTGGCGTCATCAAGTCGGGGCAAAGTCCTGATGAGAAGAAAGCCGCGTACGCATGCGACATCGTCTATGGCGTGAACTTCGAATTCGGATTTGACTACCTGCGCGACAACCAGGTGCTCGACCTTAGTCAGCGAGTACAGCGCCAGCTCGGCTTTGCTGTCGTGGACGAGGTGGATTCGATTCTGATTGACGAAGCTCGCACACCACTTATCATCTCCGGGATGGCCCCGGTAACGCAATCGTTCGAGCGCCAGCTCGACGCGGCCGTACGGCTACTCGAGCCGGTGGTGCACTTTGCTATCGACGAAAAGGAGCGCGCTGTTCTGCTCAACGACACCGGATACACCGCGCTCGAGACAATCCTGGTGTCAGCCGGCCTGATTCCGACGGAAAAATCGCTTTATGCGATTGAGCACCTGTCGCTCCTGCAGCGCGTGAACCAGTCCTTGGCAGCGCACTGGGTCTACCGGCGGGACAAGCACTATGTGGTGCGCGACGGCGAAGTCGTCATTGTCGACGAAGCGACAGGGCGGCTGATGGCCGGCCGGCGCTGGGGTGAAGGCTTGCACGAAGCTGTCGAGGCCAAGGAAGGCCTCGACATCAAGCCTCCGACGGAGACACAGGCTACTATCACGTACCAGAACTTTTTCCGCTTGTACGAGCGCCTATCCGGATTGACGGGCACTGCCGCGACCGAAGCCGAAGAGTTCGTCGAAATCTACGGGCTGCCCACGGTAGTGGTGCCTCCTCATCGGCCAGTTGCGCGAGTAGACGCCGAGGATATCGTATTTCCTACCGCAGCCGAGAAGTTCAGCGCTATCGTCGCTGAGGTCGCGCTGCGCCACGGCAAAGGCCAGCCTGTGCTCGTCGGCACTGCAAGCGTAGCCGAGTCCGAGCACCTTTCGGCAATGCTCAATCGGGCAGGAATCTCGCATGCGGTGCTAAATGCACGTCAGCACGGGCAAGAGGCTACGGTTATCGCTGGCGCAGGTATGCCAAGCGCCGTCACCGTGGCGACGAACATGGCAGGCCGCGGCACCGACGTTATGCTGGGAGGCCATCCTGACTCGGCTGAGTCCCCTGATGTATGGCGCACCCGGCGGGACGCGGTCGTAGCTGCCGGCGGCTTGCACGTTATCGGGGCCGACCGTCACGAGAATCGCCGCGTCGATAACCAACTCCGGGGCCGCGCCGGCCGCCAAGGTGACGTAGGGTCCTCCCAGTTCTTCATTAGCCTGGAAGACCGGCTGCTGCGGGTGTACGCGTCGGACCGTAATGCGGCTCTGTCGAAGCTGGTCAACCAACCAGGAGGCGTAAGCCACCGTCTTGTTGACAAGGTAGTTGCGCTTGCACAACAGCGTCTGGAGCGTCAGGGTTTCCAGGCGCGGCTGGAACTGATGAAGTATGATGGAGCACTGTCGGCCCAGCGCCAAGGCCTCTACGCACTACGCAATCAGCTTTTGTCCGAAACTCCGGAAGAGCTGGTGGAGCATGCCCAAGAATTGGCCGTCATCGCCGCTGAAGACGTAAGCCGCGAGTGGCTCGATGGCGAGTGGCTCGATGAGGAAAACTTTGACGCCCTGGGCCTCAAGCAGGCTCTGAAGGAGACTTTCGACGTCACCGCGCCGGTACTGGGCTGGATGCACCAGGAGTCGCTGGAGCCTCTACAGATGCGCGAGCGTGTCGGCGAACTCGTGTCAGCGCGTACAGCCGAGTGGCTGGCACAGATGCCCCCTGAATTGTCGCGTGGCGTGCTGCTCCAAGCACTCGACCGCCAATGGGTCGAGCACCTTACGCGCCTCGATGAGTTGAAAGCCTCAATCGGCCTGCGCTCAATGGCGCAGCAAAATCCGGTCTTCGCGTTCACGCGTGAGTCGAAACGGATGTTCGAAGAACTCAAGACGGCCTGGGCCTTCGCAGCGATTGAAGACCTGAAAGACCGCGCTATCTTTACCGCGGCCGTTTCCGGCGACCACGCCGCGGCTGCCGAGCTTAATGAGGAACAGAAGGTGCAGCTGACTATGTTCCAACGCCATGTAACGCGTAACGAGGCCTGCCCATGCGGCTCCGGAAAACGATTTAAAGACTGCCACGGCCGAATGGGCTAAGCCTTAAAAATCGTCGCAATTAAAGTGGCCTAGCAGCGATGCAGGCCACTTTCTTTGAATAGTACAGGTTGTAGATTGGACCTTCGCTATACAGCACAGGACCAACTTCAAAAGGAAACAAAATGGATAACATGCAAGTATTGACGGTAGCGGTGTCGTCCCGTGCGCTGTTCCACATCGGTGACGGTGACGAAATCTTCCAGACTCAGGGGCGCGAAGCCTTCAACGCATATATGCGTGAAAAGGAACACGTTCCCCTGCGCCCAGGCCCAGCCTTCGGCCTCGTGAAAAAGTTGTTGGCACTCAATGCCAATGATGGTTCGCCACGGACCCGGGTCGAAATCATCCTGATGTCGCGCAACAGCACCGACGCAGGCCTGCGGGTAATGGAATCGGTTCGTCACTACGGCCTGCCAATCGAACAGGCGGTGTTCTGCGCTGGCGGTGACCGTCCGGCTTACGCTCTAGCCATGGGCGCGCATCTGTTCCTCTCGACGTCTCCCGACGATGTGAAGATGGCGATTAACGCCGGCCTGGCTGCGGCGACGATGATGCCGAGCGAAACGCCGGAAGACCAGTGCGACCCAACCATCCGAATTGCCTTCGATGGGGACTCGGTGCTGTTCTCGTCCGAAGCTGATGAGGTGTTCCGCGCCGAAGGCCTTGACCGCTTCAGGGAATCGGAAGTGCTGAACGCAAAAATTCCCCTGGGCGCAGGCCCCTTCAAGGGCTTCCTGGAGGCGCTGTGCTTGCTTCAGAAAGGCTTTTCGGGTGATACCTGCCCGGTGAAGCTGGCGTTGGTTACTGCTCGCGGCATGCCGGCACACGCTCGGGTCATCCACACGCTTCGTGCGTGGGGCGTGGTTGTGGACGTAGCCATCTTCGCCGGCGGGAAACCGAAGGGCCCTCTTCTGCGTGCATTTGGTGCGGATGTGTTCTTCGACGACACCCACAAGAACGTCGATAGCGGCCGCTCGCATGCGATTACGAGCTGCCACGTTCCGTTTGGCACCGGTCATGGCATCGTTCTCGAGTCGCCGGCGGCCACCGTAGCCTGACACCTGGCCAACAACCCGTATTTCGTTCAAAACAACGCCCTGCCGTCTTACGACGACAGGGCGTTTTTCGTATTGAGTTAGCGGATTACTCGGCTGCAGCGCTGGCAGTCGACGCGGCGCGTGCGGCTGCTGACTCGGAATAGAACCGTACTAGGATTTGCTGCTCTACGGAGACGCGCTGCTGGGCAGGGCAAGCAAAGCGCAGCACCAGGTTCACCTGTCGGCTGTCAACCGGTTCAATCAGAGCCTTCGGTTCACAAGAAGGCAGATTGATGACGTGGAAGTCTGCAATGCGCTGCATGTGCTCTGCGGCCTCGCTCTGAAACGGAGTCACGACCGGCAATGCGGCGTCGAGCAGCAGCTGGCGCAACTTGTCGATGTCAGCGTTGGCCGCGACAGGGATGGACAGGAAATTGAGGAAGTACTGCCCCGTTATCGACATATTCTTGACAGGGAGATTCAGGAATACACTATTGGGCAGCTGCGAGTGGTGACCCGTGAACTGATGCGCCGGACCCATTTCCAGAAGCGTGGTCGTCAGTAAATCGGAGTCGATGACTTTCCCTCGCCACGTGCCAATCTCGACAATATCGCCGATTTGGAACGGACGCGAAACGGTACGAACGATAGTCCCCAGCCAGCACATGATGAGCTCCTTGCTGACAATGAGCATGGCGCCGGCAATGGCTGCAATCGACAGTACGAAGCCCGCGAGTTCGCGAACCCATACCATTAACAGTGCCGTTACAACCAGGACGGCCAGGACATTCCGGGAAGCCACAAGCTTACTGAGCAGCACCTCAGAAGGACGATTGGCGTTCTTGCGTCGGAGGACTCGACCGACGACCTGGTTTATGACCACGGCGCCCGTGATGAGAGCTGCCGAAAGAACGACGGGAGTGAATTCTTGTTGTAGAAATTGTAGTGTCATGTTTTGTATAAGCAACGGGTTCTAAACGTTTGATGAAACTAACTTTCCTGGCCTTACTTCTCGGAGCTGCGTTTGCAGTGCCGGCCGCCTACGGGCAGGCCGCACGAAATCCGATGCTGCCCAGCGGCCCAGGCCCCGCGGCTACGTCGAAGGCCGCCCCGCCCCTTCCCGACGCACGGCCGGGTTCGTACATTGCCGGAAAGCGGCCCCTCATCCCCTTGCCCCCACCAGGAATGCCGAAGCTGGTGCTGCCGCCTGCGGCCGAGGACCTCCCTCTTGCGCCGATAACTTCTTCCCCGCCCGTCAAAGCCACGGGGGGCGTCGCGGCAGAGACGATGAGCCCTGTGCCCGTCAAGCCGGCCAGTGAACCGAAATCATCGGACAGTGCTCCTGGTGCCGGGGCCGATGTCGCGAGCGCGGCAGCCGAAAAGAAGAACAAAGCAGCGCAGAAAGCTGCGGCCAACGTCTTCCTTTCCCGAGAGGTGCTGCAGGCATCGCGTGCCAAGTGCAACGTACAACTCAAAAGCCCGACCGTTTTGACCTTCCCGACCGCCGGAGGGCGGAAGACCCTCCGAATGACCGTCACCGGTGGACGTAGCTGCGTAAAGGCTATTTCAAGCTCGCACGACTGGATTCAGGTATCTGACCTAGTGAACGATGAGCTAACCGTAAACCTCGCCGAAAACGAAGATTCCCAGGCGCGCGAGGGCATGGTGGTGATTGCCAATACAGGGTCTTCAGTAAAGGTGGTTGTCCGTCAAGAACCGAATGAGTCCGGCTTCCGACGAATCGAGCTGTAACCGCCCTGCGAAAAACAGGCCAGCACCGCAAGGTTGCTGGCCTGTTGCTTTGGAGCGGCAATGCTTATCGAATGCCCACATTCGTAGCGGAGCGCACAGGACGGTTATTGCGAGCGCGCGGTCGAGGAACGAAGCCGGTAGGAGTCGTCGTTTTTTGCTCAGCCGACTCCGCCTTTCCCTCAGCAGAAGCCGTCCGCGGAAGAGGGAAGTTACCCTGAACCGGTGCCGCTGATGCTGGTGCTCGCAACACTCCCGAGGCCAGCGCAGCCGCTGGCGCTGCCGTACGGACAGGCGCCGGTGCTGGGGCTGCCGACACTACGCGCAACACCGGAGGCTCTGCCACAGGGGCAGGTGCCGGTGCAGCCGGTGCCGTAGGTGTAGGCTCAGCCACTGGCGCCGCCGGCGGCACCTGCGGCTGAGCTTTCACTTCCTCAACAACCTTGCCCTCCGGAGTAGCTGAAACGTCGACTGGGCGGTCTTGCCGAACAGCTTTTGCAGGCTTCGCCGGTTCCGGCACAACGATGTCGATTGATTCTGCCACCGCTTGTTGAGCGCCAGCCGCAGTTGCGGGATTGACCTGACCGGAGAGCTGGGGAGCCAACAAACCGTTTTGCACATTGCGAAGCAGGTGCTCGAGCTGGTCCGGGCCAATCTTGTTTTCGCGCGAAAGCGTGGTCAGACGTTCCCAGGCCAATTGTTCACGGCCAATGCTGAGCTGGCTGTCGAACATACGAGGGGTCATACGACGCGCACCGAGCATTGCGAACTGCTCACGGTCGACCAGGACAGCTGTGGCACCTTCCTGCCAACGTAGATTCTCGAAATCGGCCGGGTCGAAGCCGATGTTGCGAAGTGGATGGCTCGTCACTTGCAAAAGCGCTTTGAACGAGGAGAACTGCAGGCCGAAATGGGTGCACGAAGTGGTTGATACCAGCGGGTCAGCCTCTTTGGCGAAATATACGACCTCGGCACCGCCGAATGCCTCGGTCATCACCTTCACCGCCCAGAACGCTTTTGCATTCGAGGAGAACAGGTCTTGATGGACGTACCAGTGGTGCACCATGTCACGGCGAGGTGTCTCGCCATTGATGCCGAGGACCTGCAGGATTTCCAGCTGGGTATCGAAGGCAATAAGGTCGTCGCCATCGGTGCCGTCGGACAGCCACTGCGACAGTAGTGACGTGGCAACGTTAGCGATATTTGCGAGATTTTCCTCGTCGATACGACGCAGGGTCATCAGCGCACGGACTACTTGGGTATTGATAAGCATGGAAACCTCGAGTTATTTGGCGATGACCAGGCCGGCCAGGGTCGACAGGAAGAACAGAACGAAGCTGATGAACACTTGCGACTGAGGAACCTTCCACGGGGACTTGTTGCGGCTCAGCTGGCGCAACATGGCAATCAGGCCGAACAGAATACCGAAACACACCAGGCCGGCGGCGATTTCGCGTCGGAACGGGATGGTCCAGTACGCTGACAGATTCGATTGCGGTACGTTCGAGAGCACCAGCGAAACAACCATCAGAAGGCCAACTCCTGTGGCATATAGGGTGTTGGGACGACCCATGTCGATAAACGTTTTCATTAAAGTTCCTTTCAGTGCGAGTTATTCAGTTTTCGAGGCGATAGAACCCCGTTCAAATTTGGCGACACCTCGGGCCATCCCGATGAAAGCACCATAGCCCTCCAGCGACTGCCCTTTAGTCACTGTCACGGTACGGCGGTCATCCAGCCGAATCCACGCCTTCTCACCGGATACTGCAACAACACTTGGGCCTTGCTCGGCTACGGGAGCTCGGACGGGCTTAGGCTCAACGGCTGAGCTGGCAGTTGGCGAGGATTTCGCGGGAGCGGGTGCACTGAAGGCGCGCGGTCCCTCGGCAGGGGCCGTGCCGGCCAAGGGCGGGGGCATGCCGACAGGCATAGCGGGTGGCAAGGTCATCTGTGGTGCAGGGACTGGGTGTGCAACGGGCGGCGGCAACACTGGGTAGGATGTCTCCCCTTGGGAATGCAGAGCGGGACTACGGACCGGAACAACCTTCGGCGCCGAGCGAGGAGTCGGGGCCGCAATCGGCGCTGCCTTCGCTTTAGCCTTGTTTTTCGACGTTTCAGCCGGAAGCGCTACCACCAGTTTCTGCGGCGGCGAGGAATCAGAAGCATTAGCTGATTTAGCCTGAGCCACGACCGGCACCGGCGCCGCAGAGATGACAGGTTGCCGAAGTGCTGGCGCTAGGCGAGCCATCATAGCCTCTGCCGTTGCCGCATCCTGCGCAGGATTGGGAGGCATCACTGCCGGAGTAACTGGAAGAACTGGCGCTGGAACAGGCGAAGCCACCTGCTTAATCGGTCGCACTGCAACGGTCTGCCCCACTGGGCGCGGAGCCCCCACCGATTTTTCGAGGCGTGCAGGTTGCTTGGCGACGAGAGTGCCCGGGGCAGGAACCTTTTCTGGCTCTGGAGACGCCATCAAAACGCTGCCGACCGAAATAACCCCGAAGAGCATAATGGCTCCTCCAAGGACGTACGGCAGGTAATCTGAGCGGGTCGAGGTCATGGTTGCAAGAAAAGTTATCTCAAGGCACTATTGTAGCGAGTTTATTTCACAGTAGCAAGTGTAATGGCCGCGGTTTAGCCATTTATCGTTGCCTAAAAGAAAAACGGCAGGCCTACAGGCCTGCCGCTTAAGGTGAGGATTGCTTTTACGTCAAGCCAGCTTCGACCAGGAACTGGCTTGCCTTACGCGCCCGGTCACCAACTTTGTCTCGCACACTAATGGTCAGCCGGTCTTTCGCGCGTGTTAGAGCCACATAAAACAACCGCCGCTCTTCCTCCGTGTCGCCGAGTGCGTGAGGACAAGCGCCCTGCTCGAGTCCACTGACCCACACATGCTTCCACTCCCGACCTTTTGCTTCATGCATGGTGTACGCCTCCAGTCCTGCCTCTTGAAAGCGTTCGACTTCCTGGCGAGTGCGGCACAGAATGATTGGCGCCGCCTTCATCTTTAAAAGCGACCTGAGCTCCTCAGCTTCATCTGAAAACCGCGCCACCATAACGTCCCCGTCTTCCCTGGTGGGAGCCTGGGGCAAGGCTACTCGACGCGTGTTATGTGCAATGAGCTGGTAGGCGCGCTCGATGATGTTGCGACGACACCTCCAGTTATCGACCAACTGATGGCAAGAGGCCCCGCGCTCTACTTCCTCCGCCAGCACGGCCTGTGCTGAACCGCGGAACGCATACACGGCCTGGTCATCGTCGCCAACCAAATACGTATGAGCATCTTCGCGGCAGTGCCGCTGAAGCCACTCAAGCTGCAAAGGCGTAAGGTCCTGAGCTTCGTCTGCCAGCCCAAACCGAAACTTCCGGCGCGAAGGCATTTTCATGGACCACTTTAGAAGCATGACGAAATCAACATAACCCAGGGCCTCGAGCTGCTCTTCCCAGGCTGCTGCGAGTATTTGATAGGCTTCGGGTACGCTTGCGCCTTCTTGAGCACGCTGAAGCATCAGCAGAACTTCTTTTTCGCTGAGCGAGTCAGACATGCCCATGTCCAGCATCATGCTGTGCAGAAGCGCCAGCTGGTCATCGTCGCTAATGAGCGTGAGTCCTTGGCGAAGAAGCCACTGTTGCCCACCGAGCATGCGATATGCCAGACCGTGCATGGTCCCACAATAGGAGAGAGTTTTCCCCCTCAGCTTCGGTGCCAAGCGGGTCTGTAGTTCGTCGGCCGCAGCACGCGTGAAGGTACAGACAAGCATGTCGTCCGGAGCCGCACCATTGCCGAGCAGGTACGCGATGCGCTCGACCAGCACCGATGTTTTACCGGACCCAGGGCCCGCCACTACTACGCATGCGCCGGTAGGCGGCGCGAGCACCGCAGCTTTTTGACTGGGGGAAAGAAACGACGGCGGCGAGAACCCGACGTGGGCCGCAGACGTTTCAAGTTCATCAAAAAGGAAATCGTACTTCATGGAAAGCCTTTAGTAAAACGTCGCGTGGCTACACAAAACACCCCTTTTCAGGAGCTACAATGTCACTACTCGTCGCTATTTTTTTAGTTGTTTTTTCACTCGCTGCACATGAGATGGGCCACTGGGTTGTACTGTCGCGACTCAAAGTCCCCGTTCTCGAATGGTGGGCTGGCCTTGGCCCTGCCATTTGCCGTGTCGGCAGGTTCCGAATCGGCATGCTTCCTATAGGCGCCTGCGTTTATCCAGACCCGGAGAAATACGCCGCGCTGAGCACCCGTCAACGCATGGCTGTTGCCCTCGGAGGCCCAATTGGTTCTGCAGTCTATGGCCTGGCCCTTTTAGTCGCTTCCAGTCAAGTAGACGTAGCGATTGGGCGACAGGGTCTGGAAGCTTTAGCAGTAGCTAATTTTACCATTGCCTTGTTCAACTTGCTACCAATTCCTCCAATGGACGGCTTTCATTTGATGGAGACGGCGCTCGAACAGATGGGACGCCCATTGTCGCCAAAGGCTAAATCTGCTTCCTACAGAGTGGGTAACGGGCTGGTGTATGGCCTGGGCTTCTTCATTCTGGCGAAACTATTCGTGTGAAACCTCTAACCGTCGTAAATACAGGCCTGGCATGCATCCTTGTGCCAGGCCTTATTGCTGTGCTCGCACACCTTGTGCACCAAGGCGGTGCCGCCTTGCCCCAACCAGTCGTGCCGGGGGCGGCGCAAGCGGCCCCTATTGTCGCTGCCCCAGCTGCGCTGGCGCCATCACCGGGGTATTGGGTGTTTAGCCTGAACGCCACTGCCATCGACGACCCACATTCCGCGCGCACAGTCAAAGCAACCATTATTTTCCGAGGCGCGGCACAAAGCTGCAACGTGGAGCACCTTCCAACGGTAAGCGGTGTAGGCGTGGACCGCACCGGAGCCCGAGCAGTTGTTGCGAAGAGAGCCCGTGAGGTATGCGTCCCCGCATGCGACGGGCCACCGCCAGCCGTCCAGACGCAGCCCTTGCGGCGCAAACTCGAAATGACCGCGTACCAAGCGCAGTTCGACCAGGCCCAAGGCGAATATGCCCCAGAAGGCCGCATATCCTGGGTTCAGTGGCAATGCAACGGCCGCTCTCACCGGCTAGTCGCCGCGTCGCTAGTTGCACTCGCATGCAGCTCGGCAGAGTGCGATGACCGTCAAGTGGCCAATGCTGCGGTTTATCTGGCCCGAGACGGCGGCCGGGAGTTGGACCCTGTGCAGGCACTTTTCCCCTTGCGCGGGACGGCGGCGGGTCCAATCTTTGGCCAAGCTGTGCCGGCCGGCCTCTGACCAAAGAAAAACGCGTGCAGACCAAGAGGTCAACACGCGTTTGAAATCAATCGGAGAGTATCCGAGATAGCCGACTCATTTGGAGTCGGTTTTATTGAAATCCAGAAGTTCTGGATGTTGCGTAGCAATGATACTGTTTTCGATTCCTGCAGTGCCGTCGTTCTTGACGAACGCTTCCGCTTGGGGACGCCCTTCGACCAGAACCAACCGACCCTTGGAATACATTGCCTTCAGTCGGTCCGCGTTCTCCGCTAACCGGCCGAACATCAATACCGAATACCATACCGTCTTGCGGTTCTCGCGGGAGCCCCGGTTGACGGCGACTGACATGCGGACGTAGGCATTGCCGGCGCCCGATGTCAGAATGTCGGTCGTTCCGATATTGCCTGTGATGATAATTTTCTCGTAACTCATAGCATTTCCGCACCTCTTAGGTCGAATCCAAAGTGGAAACAGTTCCGCACGCTGTCTTTCACGTTTGGAGCCGACCTGATTTTCATGAACATCTAGGGTGTATAGCGCACAGCCTCCAACATTTCACCGGACCCGCTCATAGCCGCATTTCGACCGGCGACCGGGTTGACTGCCGCTCATCCATACGGCAAGAGCGCCTCAGAAATCGGGCGCCGATTCAGACTCTATCCATCCATAACCGCCGGTTAAACAACCGATACCGACTCGTTGGAGTCGACCATTAAAAACGCCCCCGGTGCAAAAGCAGCGGGGGCGTTTCTAGTTTGCCGAGCGGTTACTGGAAGTTGCTCAGCTCCGGGGAGTCATTTGGCTGAGCCGGCAGACCGAACAGCCCTGGCAGTTCCGACAGGCGCGGCATGCCATTCTTGGTCAGGACCTTGCCCGACTTGTCGCGCCAGATGATGGCAGGAGTGCCACCGAAGCCGAAGTCTTTCATCAGCTTGCTGTTGGCATCGAGCTTTGCCTGGGTCTCTGGCTTGATGACGACAGTCTTGACGTCGATGCCGCCACCGGATTTGTAGGCTTCTTCATACTTGTCCAGGGCAACGCCCGCATCTGGCGATTGCATGATAGCGGCGAGCTTCTGTGCCGAGGTCGGGGCCAGGAATGCCACTGGCAGCCAGCGAACCTGCAGGCCAACTTGCTCGTACGGTTGGAAAGCGAGCCATGCCAAGTGGCAGAAGCTGCAATTCGGGTCGATGAAGGCGTAGACCACCGATTTCACGGCGGCACCCTTCGCGCCAGTAACGATGACTGGCGCCTTTTGCAGCGTTGGCCACAGTGCGTCGAAGTCGGGCTTCGGAATATGCTTGTCTTCGTATTCCGGTGCAAGGTTGCGACCGTCGGCGCCAATCAGGATACCGTTGATGACGGTCTGGTTGTCAGGAGTTGCGAACACGATGGAGTAGCTGCCGCCGCGGTTGAGGACGTAACCCGTCAGGCCCGATTCAGCCTTGAACGATTTTTCGATGGTCACACCGGTACGCATGGCGCCGACCAGGGCCGGTGGCAGCTTGTCGGTCTTGACCGGGGCAACTGCCTGCTTTGCGGCGACGGCACGGGTAGCAGGGGAGGCTTGGGCGATTGCGCTGGCGCTCAGGGCGACGACGATTGCGGTCAGCAGGGTGGTTTTTTTCATGTTGAGCAACTCCAAATTGGGGCGGTGGAAATTCACCTAAAAAAGTCCCGCACCGAAAGGTGCAGGACTCTGAATGAAAAGCGCTTGTGGCGCCGTTAAGCTTTAGGCAGCTGCCTTTGCTGCATCCGCCTTGTCGAGCAAGGTGAGGATGTGCGTACGAGCTTCCAGCGGCAGAGCTGCTTCCGCTTTAGGGCTACGCACGTAGTTGCGCAGCATCTGCGTCGGCAGGTTCTTCTTGATTTTCTCCAGAAGTCCGTCGAACGTTTTGCGCTGCTCGGCGTTCAGGCTCGCACGCAGGGCGTCTTCACCCGTAGCGTTCGATGCAGGCGCACCTGCAGCAACACCGCCACCCATTTCCTGGTCAACCACGGCCGCAGCACGTTCGCGAGCCAGGGCTTCGTCATCGGGCTTTGCCGCCTGGGCAGCAGCGGCAGCAGCTTTCGCAGCGGCATCGGCAGCAGCGGCAGCAGTCGCAGTCGCAGCAGCTTTCGCTTTTGCTTCAGCTTCGGCAGCAGCAGTTGCAGCAGCTTTCGCTTCGGCTTCGGCGGCAGCGGTAGCAGCGGCTTTTGCTTCGGCTTCAGCGGCGGCAGTAGCAGCAGCTTTTGCTTCAGCTTCGGCGGCAGCAGTTGCGGCGGCGTTAGCAGCAGCTTCGGTAGCAGCAATCGCCGCGGCTTCAGCAGCAGCGGTAGCAGCAGCTTCAGCAGCAGCTTCGTGAGCGGCAGCGTCCGCGGCGGCAGCTTCGGAAGCGGCGGTATCGGTCGCCTGAGGGGCGGCGACTTTCTCCGACGGTGCCGATTGCTTTTCGACGGTCGTTTCTACTTGAGCAGTGCGCTCACCTTCAGGCAGCATGTGCGCCGGCAGCTTTGGAATTTCAGCCAGGCGGCCGTTGTCCAGTGCAACCCATGGCGCTTCGTACGCATACAGGTAGCGGCCGATGCCCCAGAGGACTGCTGCACGCTTGAACGAGTCGGAATACACGCCTTTCACAGCGATTTCACGATTGGCTTCTTCGGCGAACGAATCCAGTTGCGAAGCATCGCTCTTGGCAATCCAGTTGCCGTCGAGCAGAAGCTTGATAGTGGCGATGACGCTCGACGACGATTCGCCCAGTGTCACTGCTTCGAACGAGTTCGACCAGGCCGCAGGGCCCACGACTTCGTCCAAACGGTCCTGCACAGCGCGCGGCGAGATGTACGGCAGGGCCTGACCACGCGAACCGTCCGGATTGGTCTTGCCAACACGCCACGAGACGAGCTTGGCTGGGAAGGGTGCACGGAGCTGCTCGCCCACTTGTTTTGATTGCATGGAGTTGTCCATGTCGTCCTTTCGGTTAATAGTTCCTGGTAGGGTGAGTACGAACGCATTCGTATCGCTTAATCTATATAGCAACCGGAATTTATCCGGCGTCGTTTGGCCCCTCAGGTAGTGGCGTCCGGCGGTTCCCGGGCCACCCGAAATCTCACCAATTCTCTAAAAACTGTCAAATGTCTCTAAAGTGTTTGTAAAAGAGCGAGATTAAAAGCTTGTAGCTACACATTAGATGCTCTAAAAATTGGAGTAACTACTTGGGGCCCTTGCTCCAGGCCAACAACTCACCGAAGCCAGAGGAGCCCTATGGCGCTTCCCCAACAGTCTGCATGCAGCCGCATGTGCGACAAACTTGACGCCGTCGCACGGGCACAGCTCGTTGCACGCGCATCGCTGTTCGACATTCACGCTAAAATCGAAAACGACCGGGTTCTCCTGCACTTGGCACACCAAAACATCAGCCTGGACCTTCCTTTGGAAAAAGGCTTGTCACGGTTAGTAGCTGAGCTGGCGGAGGTGCTCACTCCCTGGGTTATTTTCTCAGCGGGGAAACCGCCAGAGCGTGTCCTGCTTCAATACACTGATGTCAAATATCGCAAGCTCGCCGCCGCCTGGGCGGAACAAAAAAGGGCCGAGCAAAAGCTCGGCCTGGAATGCTAGCGAAGTAACGGTGCCTTGAGACTGACCCACCGCAGGTGCGAATCCATCAAACCGATTCGCAGCTGCAGATAGTCCAGTTCGACTTCCTGAGGCACCAAAGGCACCAGGTGGTCGTAAATTGGCTTAAGCCGGCCGCCCAGGAGCAGGTCGGTTGGCGTATCTACCAGGGTTTCGCGAAGCCACTGCAAGGTGGCTTCATTAACGAACGGCATTGGATTGACCCGACCTTCGTCAACTGCCCTGCTCAGCTCGAGCGCGGCGGCTTTCGGGGCCATTCCCAGCTCTTTCGCCAGGGCGCTGACGTCCGTCACTTGCCCTTTTGCCAAAATTGCCTGGATGCGCTCGGTTACGTCAGCGGACGACGAGGCTTGCACGGTCGCAGCACCTGCTTCAGGCGTCTCCACTTTGGCGAGAACGATTGCTTTCGCTTCCTGTGCAGCTTTCTTTGCAGAGGCAGGCTTTTCGGCCGGCTGCATCGCGGCGATGACGGCTTCTACTCCGTAGTGCAGAAGCATTGCATCGAGCGTTTCGACGGTGAGAATAACGTCTGCCCGTGCTCGATGTAAGTCCCCTTTCGGCTTTACGCCGTAGAGCTCTCCCACTTGCATCAGGTTGCCTTTTTTCGATTCAGGCTTCTCCAGCGCCAGATACAGGCGGTACAGGTCAACAACGAAGGAGAACCCTCCTTCAATTGGCGCCCCGTAGCGCTCGTTCATGTCGAGCACTGCAGGACAATCGAACGTGCGATTGTTGAACCCTCCTGCCCAGTGCGACTTTGCAATCTCACTGAACAGGCTGGCGTAACGTACGCCCCAGGTTTCCTTGTCCCGGACCATTGTCGGGGTGATACGAGTTTTTGCCAGAGCCTCGGCGCTGATTGTTCGTTCGGGATTGATGAGATGGCTGTAGATGATTCCAGCGCCATCTTCCGTTACGGTAAAACAGGCCACTTCGGTGATGCCGAAGTTGTCACGTCCTCGAAAGGTTGTGGTCTCCAAGTCAAAAATCGTGAGCGGTCGTCCCAAGGCTTTGACGAGCTCAGCCACGTTGGAATACTGCACGGTAATGTTGGTCATATGTCCTTTAGCGAATGAGACCAATAGGTCGTCAGTGCGTGTAGCGACCGACCGGCACGAACTCGTTGCTAGAGGGGGCTTAACCTTTCCAGCTGCGGACGCCACCCGTGTCGACGTGGACGAAACCGCTGCCAGGATAAAAACCAACACCTCCCCGCTGGAAATACTTGGCCAAGCGGGTCAGGTCGGCGACGGGTATTCCTGGCACGTAAATGTCAGCCGCTCGGCCTTGCAAGTGCATGCTCTTGCGCGCGGCGCCCTCTAGCACGTCGTTTGTTTTTTTGGTTCGAAAACCGGAATTGATGACGATGGGATGAGGCCAGTTCCATTGTTCGTAGTAGCCGATAACCCCACGCAAAATGTCGAGCAGGCCCAGGTCCATCGTCGTCATGACGTTTTGCCGCGTATCCCGGAGCAGTGCACAGATTTTCCAATAGCCGTCGGCATCCACCTGACCATTTCGCCAATACGTCGCGCGCAGGCTCTCCTTAGTACTAGCGCGATACAGCCTCAGCTCCCGAGGTCGGTCCCAAAAGCTTTGAGCAATAGATTCCAGCTGGAGAGCCGGTGCCGCGGTTGCCGCAGGCGCAGGCGGAGTGGCGCTGTCCCCCGGGCGAAAAACTCGAGGGCCGGCGCTAGAGGACTGCGCTATTGCCGCGCTAGGCAGTATCAGTCCCGCCGCGGTCCCTTGCAGGAACTGGCGACGCGACAATCCTGACGCCGGCAGGTGACTGGAACTAGGGAGAATGAGGGAGTTCATGAGCGTACCAATAAAAAAGCCGCCTAGGCGGCTTGGGGCAGCGAGACCGCTGGGTTAAGCCGGCACACCCATGTTCGCCAGCACGTCCGCGCGTTCGTTGCCAGGGTGGCCGTTGTGGCCTCGGACCCAGTTCCAGGTCACGCGGTGTTGTGCTGCGAGCCGGTCTAATTGCTCCCACAGCTCTCGGTTCTTGACAGCCTCTCCGGTCGAGGTCTTCCAGCCGCGGCGCTTCCAGCCGGCCACCCATTCGTTCATGCCCTTGACGACGTACTGGCTGTCCGTGAACATGGCGACCTGGTGGGCTGTTGGAAGCTTTGCGAGCGACTCGATTACAGCCATGAGTTCCATCCGGTTGTTGGTCGAGGGCTTTTCGCCGCCGAAATGCTCAACGACGTCACCCGAAGCGAACTCGGCACGGAATCCCCACCCCCCGCGGGCGCCCGCAGTGCCGTTGCCTTTAGCAGCGCCATCGGCGAAGACGGTAACGAGAGGAAGAGCAGCGGAATTGGTGGTCATGGAAGCCTTATAGTCAGAGTGTGTTGTTTAGTATAGCAGATGTATTTCCGACCGGCAACTAGAAGCCGCCTTCAGACTGCGCGCGCGCGGCCTCCAAGATGGCGTCGAAGTCTGCGCCACGGCGCTCGGCCAGGGTAATCATGGCGGCAATGAACTCGGCCATGACAGTTTCGGTATCGCCAGCATCTTCGCCGGTGTGGGTTGCGAAGATTTCAAGTGCTTGGCCGGCCAGGCGGACGGATTTTTGCGAGTAGGACATGTGGGCTCCAGAACAGAATGGCCCGTATAGCGTTCGGTGTTTTATCTGGGTGCGCCGAAAAACCCCGTTCTTCAGGTCGGGGATGAAAGGCGCAAGTCTTGCTCGACCGTAGAACTAAAAAATCAGGCTATACTGCTGTATGCCTGAACAGTATTCCGCTCCTTTGTCGACTCGTGTCTTGAGGCTCCGCCTCAAGGACAAACACGCGGTCGTGCTGCGGCAAATGTCCCGGGATGTCAACTTCGTCTGGAATTACAGTCAGGACCTGGCCCTAAAAGTGTTCGAGCGCGAGCGCCGGGTTCTGAGTGCCTTCGATATTGCCAAGTTCACCCGCGGTGCCACGAAAGAAGGACTGAACCTGCATTCCCAGACCGTCCAGGCTGTCTCGGAAGAGTACGTCCTGCGTCGCAAACAGTTCAAGAAGGTGAAGCTGCGCTGGCGCGCCTCGGGCGGCGCCAGGCGCTCGCTCGGCTGGATTCCTTTCAAGGCCTCGGCCCTGCGCTACCGCGGCGGCCAGTTGTTCTTCGCTGGGGTCGATAAGCCGCTGTCCCTGTGGGACAGCTACGGCCTCGCCGGCTACGAGCTCGGCGCCGGCAGCGTTAGCGAAGACGCCCGCGGCCGCTGGTACATCAATATCACAGTCAAGGTGCCCCAAAAGCCATGCAGCGAAGGCAAGTCAGCGGTCGGCCTGGACCTGGGCCTGAAGGACTTCGTTGCAAGCTCGGAGGGCGACGTCATCGAAGCGCAGCAGTTCTACCGCGACCTCGAGCCGTCACTGGCCGTCGCTCAGCGCGCGCAAAAGAAGGCGCGCGTCAAGGCTCTGCACGCCAAGATAGCGAACCGCAGAAAGAACTTTTTGCATCAACTCAGCACCGCCCTGGTTCGCAGGCACGGTGCTATCTTTGTCGGAAATGTGAATGCGGCCGGCCTGGCCAAGACGCGGATGGCAAAATCCGTGCTCGACGCAGGCTGGTCGACGTTCCGAACCATGCTGCAGTACAAGTGCGATGACGCAGGCGTGTGGTTCGAAGAAATCGACGAAGCCTATTCAACCCAGACCTGTTCTGCGTGCGGTTCACGCAGCGGCCCGAGAGGGCTGCAGGGTCTTGGAATAAGGGAGTGGACTTGCCTAGCCTGTGGCGTTGCGCATCAGCGCGACGTCAACGCTGCAAGGGTCATTCTCGCGCGCGGACATGCGCGTCTCGCAGGAGGACTCCCCTTCCTTTCCGCGTAAGCGGCAGCCGCAAGGCTGAGGTGGGGGAGGATGTCAATCTTTCGCTTTTACAGCGCAAAGAAAAGCGGACTCCAAAGGGAGTCCGCTGAATGGTAGCGTTATTTCTTTTGCAAAAGCATGGCGTCAACCAGCTGCTCTGCATTGTCACGCAAGATGGCCTTGTCGAAGTAGTCGAGCATACTGCTCAGGTACTCCGGCGTTTGCCCGGCATACAGCCCCCAGGTAAACACGCCGTGCTTGTGCAACTTGTCTTTGTCGATGGCTGCGTCGGTGATTTGCGCGTCCGTGTAGACAAGAGTGTAGTCGGCTTCTCGAGCCAGGCTCAGGTTGCCCTGAATGGTAGCCTCAAGACCCTCCGCATTGTAGTCGGCCGATATTTTGGCGATGACTTCATCTGCGAGTGGCAGCTTGTACAACTCCCAGCGAGACGGTTTGCCTGCCGACAGTGCGATATGCCCTTCGACAAATCCGCGGCGCGCAAGCCTCGACAATGCCGCCACGAGAACCTTGCCCTCCTCAATGTGCGAGATGCCACCTGGACGGCCTCGCATGGAACCTGAACAATCCAGCACCATGAAGAGCTTTCGACGAGCCTTGCCCACTTCTTGTTTGACCTTGAAGTATGGGCGACCAAGTGCAAAGTGCCGTGCCGAGATGCGCTTTTGAGGCGAAGTGGTCCGGACTGTACGTGCCTCGACTTCGAAAAACTTACCGAACCGTGAGGCCAGCGCTTCAATTCGGGGAAGGTCCAGGTACGAAGGATGCATCCCCAGCACCACGCCTTTTTGTCCAACCGGTTTGTCGTCCCGGTCAGGAGTTGCCAAGCCCTTCCCGCCGGGAACAGTTACAGGAATAGTCCCTGCTTCGAACTTCTCCCGTTCTTCTGGGTCGTCCGCGAGCATGTAACCCATCTGCAGGTCACTTTGGCCGTCGCCAGATTCGTCTCCCCGGGTCGGTGCCGACTTGGGCTTGCCAAACTCCAGCATCCACTCTTTCAGAATCGGGAATAGGCCCAGGGTGTCGGGTTGAGCAATGATACGCTCGTAGTACTCCCAGACCCTGTCAAGAAGCGTAAGCACTCGTTCCCGCTCCATCTCTTCAGATGGTTGAGGTCCCATGCCTAGCAGCTCAAGAAAACCCTTCAATTCCGTCTGCTTGGACTCGTCGACCATCGCAGCTAGTGCTTCGGCAACGCCCGACAACGCTTGTGAACGTTGGTCGCTGAGGTCAGCGCTTTCGAAAAAGCTTTTAACGAGCTCACGGTTCCCTTCCGCTTGGATGAAGGCGAAAAGCATGCCTTCAGGCCGGTCAGAGAACTGCAGGTCTTCGTACAACAGCCAGTCAAAAGCGCGTTCATCAACTCGATACCGCTCTTCGATACGCGCGTCTTCGAACAGATTCCACAGCTGGAACGGCGACTTGATGGCCGCCAGCCCTTGCTGCACTACCCTGCTATTGCGTTCCGTGAAAAGCGCATGAGCCAACTCGTGGCGCACATGGCTCTTCACATATTCGGTGAGTTCGTCCTCGGTTGCCGTAGACTTTCCCCTGGCTACGATGCCCGTACCCACATAAATGCGATGGGGAGGCAGGTAAGACCAGCAGGCCGTCTCGAAACCAGGCTTAACCCTGACGTCGTGTTTCTCCGTCAGTTGCGAGGAAGAAAACAGTGCTTCGCACAACGCTGCTTGCACTGCGGCCGACGTGAGGTCACGAACGTGCCGCTCATTCTTTCTATCGAACTTGGCAGTCATGATTTCCTTTCGATTGGCCAATTACTTCTTCTTCGTTTTCCCGAAAATAGCGTCCAGAACCGTGGTGACGGCGTCGATTTGTTGCTTGACCGGATGCCCGTCTGCGTCACGTGCTACCCACAGAAGAATCTGGGAACGCGTCGCGCGCACGACGTCGGCTTCGGATTCAGCCAACTCAAGGGCACGACAAAGCGTACGGGTAGTTGGCGTTTCGGCCACCATACCGTTCGTTTTCGCCGTGACCATCTTCTTGAAGAACTCCACCAGGTTGGTGGCCGATTTTGCGGTGAATCCGCGGACCTTTGCCAGCTCGGAAAGGATGACGGCCAATTGGCCGACGTCGGTGTCCATGCGCAGGATGATGAATCGCTCTGCGAGCGCCGGGTCGAGCGAATCGACCGCGTATTCATTGCCCACGTTGGTGGTTGCGATAACCGCCAGGTTTGACACTGGCACCTCAAGGATTTCGACTTCGCCCACCCCGTCAACAACGCGAACGACACGGCCGGTACGCAGACGATAAGTGCCCCTGCGCGTCGGCGACAGCGCGGTCAGCAAAACCGAAAGCTGACGCTGAGGGATACGCAGCAACTCGTCCAGCACCAAAACAGTCTTCTCGTGCTGGGCCCGGCGGAACGCCTCCGACAGAGGACCATCCTGCCAGACCAACCCCTCGTACCCTGCAACAGGCACCAGGAAGCCGTAGAGGTCCGCAGCTTCCAGACCTTCGTGGCCGGCAGCTTCGACATAGCCGTAGCCGTTATCTTCTGCCAGTGCCCGCGACGTGAAGGTTTTGCCCGCACCACGGTCACCTTCGATAAGCACAGGAATACGGAAAGCCATTTCGGTGAGCGAAAAGGTGTCCCCGCGAACCGCGATTACCGGGAGGTTGCTCTTGGTTTGGTAGAGGGTGCGCAGTTCTTGCAGAATATCCGGACGAGTGTCCCGCATGACTGCCAAGACTGTGCTGGTATGGCTGCAAAGCTGCTTCTTGCCGCGCCAACCTGCCCAGAATCCACATGTGCCGCTCTCGCCATGCAGCCCAAAGCTTTCCATCAGCTTTAAGACCATCGCTTCGACCTGAGGGCCAACCAAGCCGGCACCTTCGGCACAACTGCGTGCACGCGTTTCTGCTTCATCGCGCGTCAGTCGGGTATCGACGAATTTGTCAGAACACCACAGGGAAATGACTTCCTTGCCCGTAGCGTCGACATTGAGTGCCAGAACGACGGTGTGTTCCTTGATGCCATCAACGACGCGGCAAACCATGGCCGCGGCGATGGATGGCGCCTTGGTGGTGAAGTCTACGTAGGGGTAGAACTTCATCTCCGAACTCTTGACGGTGAGACTTGGGTCTTGGACCGCTGCATCGAGGTACGGCTGAAATTCTGATGTGATAAGTTTCATAAAATAATGTCCCTTGGAAATGTAGTTGTCCTAACGCTGTATAGGCACGTCAGGACTGCTACGCCGGCCCGATGGAGGGACACCAATTTGGCGTGGAATTGTAAGGCTTCGATTATCGCATGCAGCGCAAGGTCCTTCAGGAAGACTTACTCCAAAGAATCATTTACGCCACAGTAGTTCAGGTCCACTTCAGCAGGCGGAGCGGAGCATGGACAAACTTTGTGCCTATACCCGAAAGTCATCAACATTTCCCAGGACCTCTATATGACCCGCGTACTAATTCTCGGCGGCTCCGCCGCACATGCCATGCTGCTAGCCCAAGCACTGGTGGGTTCTGACATCGAAGTGGTCACGGTCGGTGAAATCCTCGAACCGAAACAAGAGCTGTTCGAGCTCGATTTCGTGACCCACGGCCGGCACTTGGAGCTGCCCAAGCTCTATGTCGACCACGGCCCGCCGCAGCATCAGGTACGGGACTTCCACCGAGAGAGCCGACACGCTCAGGCCGCAAAGCAACAGTCGCTGCGTGCCAAGGCTCGCCGGCGCTAATAAAGCACCTTTCATACTCCCGCGTACGCGGGAGTTTTCTTTAGAGCCGAGGCTAAGCCCGGAGCGCTATACCACCTAGACCCACTACCTAGGACACCCAATGCGAACCCTTAGCCCACTGCGCCGCGCAGCTATGACCGGCATGGTCATTAGCCACGTCCTGCGAACCTCCAACCAAACAGGCGCCCCTGCGGCTATCGCGCGAGCTCTGCAAAGCGCTACGGTAACGGTATGCCCTGCAGCACCGGCCGAAGAAGGACCTCGCTCAGAACAGCCGATGAAAAAGATGCGCGAACAGAGCCGGTACGCCCAGTCTTCCAAGCAGCAATCCTTGCGTGCCAAGATGCGCCTCTGATTATTCTTTCAACTCCCGCTGCCCGCGGGAGTTTTCCATTCGTGAAAAGAAAAACGCCTGCGCAGAGCACAGGCGTTGTAGGAATTATTCGCTTTCGAAAGCCACGACGAAAGGCTCGAGGATTTTCTCCAGGTCGTCGATGGCTCGCACGAACGCCAGGACGTCGTCGTCGTAACCCATGTCGGGGCTTTCAGGGCTGAAGGTAAAGTTCAGAGCACGCACGAGTTCGTAAATGCGGCCACTGCAGTTGTCGTTAAACACCAGGCCATAGCACATGCGCCAATGCTCATCCGTCCCACCTGTTCTTGCCGCGTCACGTAGAGCGTGAACGCGCTTGATAAGCGTGACAAGCTCGTGGACGTCGTGGGGCATTTTGTGGCCGGCCAGATGAGCGGCTTCCGCCTCAGCATCTCCCCGTTCCACGAGCAGCACCATACGGGCGGCCTGTCCGGTGGCAAAACTGCCGTCGGTGTGCCGGATTTCGAAAGGAGACTGGCACTCAACGGTCCAGCCCAGCGATTCCAAGAATTGTTCGTCGTCGTTGTTCATAGATGTCCTTGATTGGTAAGACTGGTAGGTGTAGCGAACCGATGCTTAGCCTTCAAAGAAACCGCCACAGCTAGGCTGTGGCGGAAGGTGAATGCGTTAGTCCGGATGGTTACTGGACTGCGGTTGCACAGCTGCTTGTGCCGTGAGTTTGGCCTTGAGGACTTGCCAGTTTTTCTCTCCCCAACTCGAGGCCAGGGCGTGGAGCATCACCGACTGCGTAACCGCATGACCCAAGCGGGCCGATAACGCTTCTCGCAGGGCTGTAGCGGCCGTATGTACGGATTCGCTGAGCATTGCAGCTGTCGGAACGGTGACATTGCCCGCGCAGCGCGTAGGAATCACGCTCTGCATCTCGAGGAAGGTCGCAAGCCCAATTGGCCGGAGGGACTGAGCGCTGACGTGCACTTCTCCGCCATTGGCGTAGTAGCCGTCGTCCTCCATCTCTTCTTCGCCAGAGCCGTAGTAGCTGGCTGCGACGTGCTCGAACTCCTCATCAGCGGCCGCCTGACTGTTGGCGACAACGAGATACAGAACCGTATTTTCGTAGGTGCCAATACGAATGGACAGCTTGCCGAGGTAAGTATTTGCTTTCATGGTATCTCCTGGTGGTGTGCAGAGAGCACAGCTTGTATGTCCTGATGAGCGCCTTGTCAGCACGGCTCTCTGCTATCAGCAGAAGAAAACGTGGATTGGTTGAAACATGACTTTTCCATCTCCATATAGTGGAGGCGCTCGGATAGCGTCAATGGGCTCTGGCAAGTGTAGCAACAACATCAGGCGCCGAACAGGTTGCTTGCGCTATACAGGCTAGGACATATTCAGGAGAGACCCACATGTGCACGGATTACTACCACCGCCGTATCAACCCTACCACCGGCCAGATTCAGGACGACCGTATTGGCCAGTCCGGGTCAGGCGCATTTCAGTTCGACGCTTACCCAGACCAAGGTTTGGTTTCGTTTTCAGCCTGGCAGGCCCGCCTGAGTCAGGAAAATAGTGCCATCGTGAACGGCGCGAACAAACCCGTTCCGTTGAAAGACTTCATGGCGCACGTTCGCGCAATGGCGCGTCGGGCGATGCACAGGCTTTACACTCAGGCGCCGATTGTCACGGATGCGAAAGCTGCTGCCGCCGTTGCTCATTTCCGGGACGAAGCCGGCCATCTCTTCCACCGGAACGCTTAACCTTCACCGAATCCGCTCTTGTACATTCAAGGGCGGATTTTTCTTTCAGCGCTCTCTTTACAAAAATATAAAACGGCCAACCTATACCTGCTGTACGTGCATGTTGAGGGCCTTCGGGTTCTCCTCCTATCCGAGGGAGAGTGCCGGAATGGCATCGGACCAGGTCAAGCCTGCGCCCCCACCTCATGCAATCTTAGGCCCGCGCCTTCTTCGGAAGTCCGCGGGCCTTCATCATTCTAAGCATGGCTTACTCAAAGAAAACCCCGGCAATGGCCGGGGTGTTGAAAGCGATGCGTCAGCGTTAGCCTTGGGCCGGGGTAAGCTCGGCCATCAGTGCAGCAAAGGGTGCCAGTTGGTCCTGCGCCTGCTGTGCCAATGGATTTGTCGGGTCATCCGCGATTTTCTTCACCAGCGGCAGGAGCTTGATGAGCTCCGATTCCAGTGGCGTGTAGCACGGGTAGTGCTCGGTAGGCTGGAACCGTGGGCCCTTGTAGGCAATCGGCGGGTTGCAGCATTCGTCGATGATGAAACCATCGGCACGTGCCTGGGGGATATGACGCTTTTGCATGAAATGGCCTTGTAGTTAAGTCGACATGGATAGGGTTACGTGGATGCGAAGGGCAGTGCCAGGTACTGCTCAGCGGTAATGCCGCCTCCGAGTCCACCACCCAACGATTTCCGGGTACTGTAGCCATGGTATAGCGAGGCTGACACGCACTGTATGGCTGTGCAGAACTCCCTGGCTATGCGATTTTGCATGGTCCAACTCATGAACAAGGGTGCAAGGACCTTGCGCTGGACATCGAGTACGTCAAGACTGACGGCCAGGTTACCTTGACCGTCGTAGAGGCGCACCCTCGGAGCGTCACTTTCCACGATGGCGGGCGCCGGCAGGAGCACCGGTTCCGGGAGCGGCTCGCCAACGAAATCTGGCGACCCTTCCAACAAATAATGCATCTGGAGCATGTTGCACGTGTGCTCGAGCGCACACATGAAATCCCGCTCCAGATGGTGCGAATGGACCCAGTGCGCGAATAGCCGGTGCACTGGAGCGTCCAGGTAAGTTAGTACGCCGCGCTCGATATTGCCCTTATCGTCGTAGAGCCGAACCTTTGGCCCCACATTCTGCGTTGTAGACATTGATGACCTTTTCAAGTGATGACCCAACAGTATAGAGCGCGATATCACCAGATAAGGGTTGCTCGCTACACCTAAAAACTTCGGCGCGCATGCGCCTCTCTAAAAGGATGTGAAAATGGGAAAGCTATTGATGGGCTCGTTTCTCGCCAGCGTAGGCCTCGCCGGCTTTATGGGTATGAGCGGCGGGTCACCTAAAGCCATGATGAACCCTTCAGCGATGATGAAGCAGCAGCAGGCCCTCCAGCGCCAGCAGCAGGCGCTCATCATTCAAGAAGAAGAAGCAAACGAAGAACTTGCGCGTACGGCGCAAATGGGAGCTGCGCGCCAAGACGATGAATAATTTCCACAGAACAAGTAAGTTGTTTGACGGCAACCTACACACCTGCTATAGTGGAGTCATCTAAAAACGAAGGAGCAGTTGGTGAGCAGCGAAAAACTTTTGAATGTGCTTTGCGCCGAAGCGGTGTCCAGCGAGCTTGAGCCTCTCGGGCTTTTCCTGGACCAAGTCGACTCGAACGCCCTCAAGTCGGGAACTCCCGCCGGCGCCGAGACGTTTCGCACCGCGGCGCAGCGCGCGCGCAAACTCATCGAGTCAGGCGTAGACCTGCCAAGCGTTCGTCGCAAGTGCCAGAAGTCCCCTGCGCTCATGGAACTGCTCGAGGCCGTTCTGTTTGACCGCGCAGCCAGCCGCGGCGTGCTGGCGCTGAGTGTCGATTTCTCGAGGTATGGCAAATGAAAACTCCCCGTATTCGCGCCGCCCTAGCAGTTGTGGTTGCAGCTGGACTGTTCGAACATGCGCGGCGCTGCTCCGCGCAAGCAAAAGCATGGAAGCTTGTCCGGATGGCTGCGGACGCTATTGACCATACCCGGCCTGACCCACAAGTTATCCAGGCATATCACTATAAGCCGGCCGAAATGGGTGACGCACGCTTCCTGGCCCAACATCTCGCCCTGATTGAACCCCTGCAGCCCGACCAATGGCCGGCGCGGAAGATTCGTGCGCGTGACTGGGGCGAGTTCACACGCGTCATGCAAGGCCTGGATGAAGCAATGGGCGTAGTCGCGCCTCCGAAGGAAGCCCCCCGTAACCGTGAGGCTTTGGCCGCGTTCGTACTCGAACACATCGCCGTCCTGGACACCAATGACCAGGACTTGCTGCGTCAGTATTTGGCAGCCCCCGAACACTCTAACGAATAAGCTAAGGAGCCCAATGGCCCGCGCTCGCAACCCTGTAGAAAAACTCGTTCTGGCCGGCCAGAAGTGTGCTCGCGCACCCGAAAACGATGGACTGGCCGATACCTTGACGCAGCGTGCGCTGGCAGTTGCTCACGATGGCCTGTGGGCCGATTTCGTGACTGCCGTCCAGCGTACGGAGCCAAACGTCAAGGCATGCATCTGTGATGCGATGACCCATGTAGTCGAGCACCCTATTCTGGCCGACACAGCAGGCAAGGTTTATCACGGTCGCACCTTCGCCATCCCAGTGACGCAGCTCATCGGCGGTGAAATGTGCCTGCAGTCGCTGCCGATGGGCGCAACTGTCGAGCGCCTTTTGACTGAGGCGCTGTGCCCTACCGGGAAAGGCATGCTGGTCAACCGGCTGCTGCCCGACGCTGTAATGGCAGAGCTTTCCTTTGAGCACGCGTGGTCGCTCGCGAAAGACGCATTGACCGCGGAAGTTGGTGAATACGCCTCACCGCTGGTGCCGTACACGCCGCATGGTGTCGACGGGTTGATTTCGGCGCTCCACTTCGTCCTCTTCATCGCCCTTGTTCCGGAGGTCGACTCTGAAGAGTTGCTATCCCTGGATGAGGACGACCTTGCCATTCGCACCTTGCCTGCCATGGACGCAGTCAACAGCGTGATTAACGACCAGCTCGACGCCGACCAGCAGGATGACATCCAGATTTGCACCCACCTGCCACAACCCCTGTTCTACGATATCGACGTGGTCAATCTCGGTCATGAAACCTTTTTGTTCTCAACGACAGTCGGAGCCTGGGAGCAGGCCGCGGCAGATGAGGGCAGTGCACTGACCCTTCAGGTCGCGCTCGATAGTAACGAACACCATGCCGCTATCGTCATCAGCGGAAATATCCTGGGGGAGCAAGCCGGCCAGTATCGGTTTGCTGTTGATTCGAGCGATACGGACATGCAGGCGGAGGTGTGCGCCTCTGTCGACGAGCTAGCTCGCCAGCGAGGTCTTCGCATTCAATTCACCGGAAAGGCTGCCGTGTTGGTTGGGGAAGCTCCCGCCCAGGTGCCGATGACTATGGTGATGGATGGCCCTCGGACCCTTCAATAATCCCGAAGAGACCTCAATGAAACCATACGAAGACCCCCTACACCCGGGCAACAGCGCCAAGCACCATACAGGTAAGCCCTGCTACAACAAGTGCGGTCGGCCGGCGGGGACGACCTGGGGCCCCCTCCTCTGTCACCCTTGTAATGTCGTTCGGATGCGCCGTATTGACGACAGCATGAAGCGCATCGAGGAGAACCTCGAGCGCATGACTACCGGCCCGGGCCGCTAATCCTAACGGGTGACGTAAAAAAGGGGCCTACCAGGCCCCTTTTGTTCGATGGCGTGCTCAAATCTGGCCGGGTACGTGGCGCACGAAATAGGTGAAGCTCATCCTCGCGGGGAACGAGGTGTAGTTAGCATTCCCTGTCACGCCGCACTGTGGCGCCACGAAGGCTTGCTGCTCCGATAGGAAGCCCCGCGCACCAACAGCCCCGCGCACCTTTCCTTCAGATGCGACTGCGCCTGGCGTGATTGGAGTCATGCAAAAGAAAGCGGTATTTTGGTAGCCAGGCGCGGCACCACTACCCGTTACTCCATACACCCAGCGGTATCCGGGAACGGCTGCAGGTACAAATCGAAGGAATGGGGAAAAGTTTTGAGATAGGCCGCCATCGGCCGCACCGGTCGCAGCTGCTCCAGCGCCACCATGAGCCCTGGCATAGAGCTCATACGCTCGCTCGAGTTGAGCCGCACCGCTGCGTACAGCGAGCGAGGTATCTGCCTTGGACTGCGACCAGCTGGGCATGTACTTGACGGTAGCGACCGAAATGGCCCCCAGCAACAAAATCGAAATTACGGTAAGAATCAGCGAGGTCATTTGGTAGGCCGGCGAGTTTTCATACCTGCGTGTAGCTATACGGCTTATATGAACAGGCCATTTAATTAGACACCCCTAACCAAAGGAGAAACTGCCTCCATGCAGACGCCACAAGACCAATCCAGCATTTCGGAAACTATCGTTCAACGCGCGGCCGAGCTGCGCGCTGAAGTCGACAAGCACAATTACCACTATCACACCCTGGACGCGCCTCTCATTTCCGACCCGGAATACGATGCGCTTTTCAAGGAGCTCGTGGTTATCGAGTCGACCCACCCGTCCCTGCAGACGCCTGACTCTCCGACCTTGCGTGTCGGCGGCCCGGTTCTGGACTTCCTGCCAGCAGCTCGGCATGCGAAGCCCCTGCTGAGCATCGAGAATGCGATGGACGCACCTGCTGCGGCCGCTTTTGACGCGCGCATCCACGAAGAGCTGGAAGCGCCCGAAGGAACGGTCGAGTATTGCGCCGAGCCGAAGTACGACGGCTTGTCCTGTGCGCACGTGTACTTGTTCGGCACACTCATGCTCTCCGCTACGCGCGGTGACGGTACGACTGGCGAGGAAGTAACCGCTCAGGCACGCACCATCCGCAGCCTGCCCCTGACGGTCCCTGCCTGGCGGGATGTACCGCGAGTGGAAGTTCGTGGCGAAGTGATGATGGAAAAGACGGTCTTTTCCAAAATCAACCGAGCACGAACCCTTGCCGGCGAGAAGCTGATGGCCAACTGCCGCAATGCAGCAGCTGGCAGCCTCCGTCAACTGGACCCGAAGGTAACCGCGGCTCGCCAGCTGACGTTCCTGGCCTACAGCTTCGGCGTCTGCGAGGGCATGACGCTTGCTGAGACGCAGTATGGTCAGCTCGAGCAGCTACGAGCGGCTGGTTTTCAGGTTTCGGTGCATGTTGCTGTCGTCAAAGGCGGCGCCGGCATTCAGGCCTTCTACGACCAGCTGGAAGTGATGCGTTCGCATCTGCCCTTCGATATCGACGGTATCGTGTTCAAGGTGAACGACTCCTCAATGCACGATGAGCTTGGCTGGAATAACCGTGTTCCGCGCTGGGCTATCGCCTACAAGTTCCCTGCGGAAGAAGCGGAAACTACGCTTCAGGCAATTGACATCCAGGTTGGCCGTACTGGCCCGCTGACTCCGGTCGCGCGACTGGCACCGGTGTATGTTGGCGGCGTAACCGTCTCCAACGCAACGCTGCACAACCTGGACGAAATCCGGCGCCTCGACCTCCACATCGGAGACCGAGTAGTCGTTCGCAGGGCGGGCGACGTCATTCCGGAGCTCGTTCGCGTAGTGCCCGGCACCCGTGCGCCCGACGCTGTTGCATTCCAAATGCCTTCGTCCTGTCCGGTGTGCGGTTCGAGCGTGCATAAGGAAGCTGACAAAACAGCCTATCGCTGCACGGGTGGTCTGTTCTGCGACGCACAGCGTTTGTCGGCAATCACCCACTTCGCACATCGTCTGGCCATGAATATCGACGGTCTCGGCGAAGCGACAGTCCAGCAGCTGCTTACAGCAGGCCTGGTGAAACGCCCGTCCGATTTATGGGCTATCGAAGGCAACGTACTGGCAAAGCTCGAAGGATGGGCTGCGCCTTCCGCCAAGAAGTTGATTTCGGCAATTCAGGCCACGAAACACCCTGAGCTGCACCGGTTCATCTTCTCCCTGGGTATTCCCGGTGTAGGCGAGGCGACCGCGAAGGATTTGGCAAGGACGTTCCAGAGCTGGGAGACGTTCGCTAACGCGGACGAGCTCACGCTCAAGGCGGTGCCCGACGTCGGACCCATCACAGCCACCAGCGTTCGTCAGTTCCTGCAGGATGATGGCAACGCGGCTGAGGTGTCTCGACTGGTCGAACTGCTGGAGCCCGCGCAAGTCGTGGCATCCGCGGGCGCCAATATGTCCGGGAAAACCTTCGTCATCACGGGAACGCTGTCGGTTCCGAGGGAAGCCTTCCAAGCACGAATCGAGGCCGCTGGCGGCAAGGTCTCTGGCTCCGTGTCGAAGAAGACCTCCTATGTGCTGGTGGGTGCGGATGCCGGCTCGAAGGCGACGAAAGCCACCGAGTTGGGCCTGACCATTCTCGATGAAGCCCAGTTCGAGGAATTGATGGCGGCCTGATAGGCCAGTCCTCTGACTGTATGTAATTCACAAGCCCCCGCTATCCGCGGGGGCTTTTTCTTCTGGTTATGGCACCATCTGAGCGGTGCAAGCGACGCCATGTCGCGCGCAGGCGGCCCGCACTGCATTACTGACGACCTGGCCCGATTCGTTAGGCGCGCGCACTTCGTCGGTAATCAGGACAAGGCCTTTGGTATCAAGGAGCGAGTAGCGAAGACGGTTGCCGAAGATGCCAAAGCTCACGCTGTTGCACTGCCCCTTGAACTGTTTGAGTGCCTGGTTAAGCATGACGTTCAGTTCAATGACTCGGAACAGCGAGAATACATTGTGGAAAAACGACGGCATGTACAGGTCGGCACGTACCGCAACGTCCAGCTTGTCGCGCAGTTCTTGCTCGAGCATTTCATCGGCCCGGTGCTTGAACCGAGCCAAAGCGGGAGTCTGGCGCATGGCGCTGGCGATGCGCGCCAAGTTTTCGTCACGCTCGTCAGACCGCACACGCAACACGGCCGGCCAGAGTAGCGACTGGTGATGGGAAGCCTCAGGCGAGCCACCTACGTCGATAACTGCTGGCGTAAGATAAGGACTGTCTCCCTGCTGAACCAAGTCGATTGCAATTCGGCGCGTTTGCACGACATCGAGGTCTTCCAGGTCAATGGCACTAACAGGGAAATCTGCAAAGCGAAGGCTCGCGAACGGCAGGCCTAACGCGGCTTCCAGCGAACGCTCCAGTTCTGCACGGCACTCCAGGTGCGTCAGCGTAGCACTGGCGTCCTCCGCCTGGCGAGGATGTAAAAAGAGAGGGAGAGCAACCAATTGAAGCTCTTCGTTGACGTTGTCGTCAGAGATAATGCCTTGGCTTCCGCCAATCATGCGCATTGTGCGAGTGAGATACCGGTCAGCTGCCGGGTCCGCGCTATTGCGCACCAGCTCTACCAAATGAGCCAAATCCTCTTCGGCATCACGGTCCAGGCAATCGTTGAGCCAAGCCATAAGCTCCGCGAACATTTTGGAATCTGGCTTTCCCGCTTCTGCCAGCTTTCCTGCGGTGCGAACGATTTCGACTATCTTATTGTGGGTGGCAGTTGTCATGGTCTCATGGGTATCAGCTAAGGGCACCCTTGTATTCTATGACATCTTCGCGAAAATATAAACAGTATTTGTAAAAATACTAAGTGTAGAGGTGTGTTTCTAACAACAGTAGGCTATTCGACATCAGGCCCCGACGGGAGTCAGGGCCTATGGAATTTACGCAGTCTCGAGGAATACGTCATCGTTGACCGCGCGGCCTTCACGAAGCCAGTCACAGAGACGAGAGTACCTCTCATCAATCTGGCTGTTCTTGACTGCGATGGTCATTGCTTTCTTCTGACCAACGATGGCCATCAGCTTTTTAGCGCGCGTGATACCGGTGTAAACCAAATTGCGCTTGAGCATGGTGAAGTGGCCTAGTTCGACCGGCATGATAACCACGCCGAATTCCGAGCCCTGGCTCTTGTGAATCGTAAAGGCATATGCAAGCGTAATTTCATCGAGCTCCGATGCCTTGTAAACGACGTGATGTGGAAGGCCATCATACTCAACTTCGACAGTGCGCGACTTGACGTCGATACTAGCGATATAGCCAATATCTCCGTTAAAGACGTTCTTGTCATAGTTGTTACGCAATTGCATGACCTTGTCGCCCGTGCCCAAAGTCATATCGCCGAACTTTAGCACAGCCTCTGGATGCGGGTTAAGCAGCGCCTGCAACTTCGTGTTCAGGTTCAGCGACCCCAGAGGGCCCCGACGCATCGGAGTTAAGACCTGCACGTCGCGAATAGGGTCGTAGCCGAGCTTGTACATGTTCTTGGCCAGGCGCAGCAGCTCAGCCTCGATTTTATCGCGACATTGGCGCTTTGCTGAATCGGTATCGTCGAGGGGCGCAAACGTAGTGAAGCAGAAGTCAGACCCCTCCTCCCATCCGACGTCCGGCACTTCCCCTCGATTTACTTTGTGGGCATTGCGGATGATGTCCGACGTGGCGGCCTGGCGGAACACTTGCATGAGCCGAACTTTAGGAATCACCCCCGAATCGAGGATGTCCGCGAGGATTTTGCCCGGGCCCACCGACGGCAGCTGGTCAACGTCACCGATGAGAATCAGTCGAGTGTGCGGCGCCATTGCCTTGATGAGCGCAAAGAACATCTTCACGTCGACCATGGACAATTCGTCCACCACGAGAACATCTGCCTCAATGGGATTGTCCTCGGTGCGCTTGAACTGGCCTTTATTGTTGATTTCGAGGAGCCGGTGGAGCGTTTTCCCCTCGAAGCCCGTAGCCTCGCTTGCGCGCTTGGCGGCCTTCCCCGTTGGCGCCGCCAGTGCGATTTCAAGGCCCATATCCTTTAGTACGTCTAGGATAATGCGGGTGATAGTCGACTTACCCGTACCCGGGCCGCCGGTTACAACGGAGACTTGGCTGGTCAACGCAAGGCGAACAGCATCGCGCTGCACCGTCTCAAGCGTGATGCCGGCCATGAGCTCAGCGTGGATAATGCTGTTGTCGAGGTCTTGGACAGGCCGAGCTACCGGTCGGGCGGCATGGCGCAACAGGCTTCGGGCAATGCCCTTCTCGGCGTTGTAGATGGCTGGAAGAAAGAGACAAAGGACGCCGGCAGCTTCGGCGCGCACCAGGCCCTCGGACTCGATTTCGAAGTCAATGCATTCTTCGATGCGGTCGTAACTTACTTCCAGCAATTCACTTGCTTGCTCCAGGACGAGCTGAACTGGGAGGCCGCACGAGCCACCCTTAGCCGCCTCCTTAAGCACATGCAGGATGCCAGCACGCACTCGGTATTCTGAGTCAACCGCAATACCCTGCTTGCGAGCCACACCGTCGGCCGTGGAAAATCCCATGCCCCAGATGTCGCGGCAGAGGACGTACGGATTCTTTTTGATGTTATCGACAGCATCATTGCCGTAGGCGTCGAAAACGCGCTTGGCACGGTTGCGGGATAGCCCAACCTGGTGCAGAAACACCATGATTTCACGGATAGATTGCTGTTCTTTGTAGGCTTCAACGCATGAAGCCGCTTTCTTCTTGCCGATGCCTTTGACCGAAGCCAGCCGCTCCGGCTCCTTTTCAATGACATTAAAGACGTCTTCACCGAAAGCGTCGACCATCTTTTTAGCCAGCCCAGGGCCGATACCTTCAATCGCAGTCGACAGATACTTTAGGATTCCGTCGACCATCGAAGGGGCGGTCAGATTCATCTCGCTGGCTTTGAACTGCGGACCCCAGTTCGTCTTCACCCAAGCGCCCTTGGCGCTGAATTGCTCACCTGGATTGATAACGGGAGCAGTACCGGTGACGGTCTGCTCCCTATTGCCAACGGTGACGCGGGCGACGAAATAGCCGGACTCATCATCGCGCATGACGAGGCTTTTGATGCTGCCGGCTAGGGTTTCAACAGATGGTTGCGCAGAAGTCATTAAATCTTTCGCATGAATTTTTCAGGATTATGCGCATAGACATAAAATCGCGCAACCCGTTTTTACATCCCTGGAAGCTTGATGCCGGTCGGCAGCAGGCCAGCGCCGACGCCTTTTAGCTTGGCCGCGGCCAGGACTTCTTTCTTTTTGTTCGCATCGTTAAAGGCAACGACGAACAGAGCAGCGATGGTTTCAGCATCTTCGTCGCGGACGGCAGGGTTCATGGTCGCGGTCAGCGCCTCACCCTTGCCGTTGACGACAACTTCAATCAGGCCGTTTGCCGATGTTCCGATGAACTGCGAATTGGCGAGCTCTTTTTGGACCTTGTCCATATTCTGCTGCATGGCCGCGATTGCTTTGACCATTTTTCCGACGTTTTGCATGGGGTATTTCCTAGAGGTAAAAAGGGGTGAAAGGTGTAGCGCCAGGTTTTATCCCGGCGAGGCTACATGTACGATTTAGGCATGCTGCGCACCACCCGTGCGAGCATGGACACCTGCTCTTTAGTGAGCGGCTTCGCGAACGGCCGGGTAAATAGCTCGAACCCTGAGCACAAAGCTGGGAGACCAACATCGACGAACACTTCGAAGAGGTCGATATCGGAGAACTCCCCACAGAGGAGCTCGGCTTTTGCAACATCAGGAGGCGGCTGAGATGAGAGGTCCACAATGGCTTTGTTGCGTAGAAACATTGTGCGACCTTCGGGCAGTGATGCCGGTAAAAGGTCGAAGTGAGTGAAAAATGGGTCCTCAGCCGCTTTCCAAAAAGCCGCCATCGAACCCCACTTACTTAAAAGTTCTTTCGCTCGAGCGTCTGTGATGCCCGCAATGCCCGGAACACTGTCGCCAGGCACACCCGCCAACGCTCGTGCATCGGCGAAGGCTTGCGGACTTGCGCAACCCGTTATTTTTTTGAAGATGTATTCGTCAAGCCCTTGCGCACTCTTGCGAAGAGGTTCCAGGGAGACGCGAGACCGAATGCACTGGTCCCATGCCCGGTCTGAAGTCGAAAGAGAAATGAGATGACCCTGGACCGAAAGTTCGCGCGAGACAGCATAAGCAAGGTCGCGAGCCTCCATGTCCGGATGGCCCAATTGTGCGATGGGAATCGCAGCGAAGGCACGCTCCAACATGACGCGATTCTGGAGGCATACGTCGGTAAGCTGGCGCTGGTCCTTCGACAAGCTTCGTCCGTCGCGATAGGACGGCAACAGCTCCCTCCGCCGGGCGCTTGGCGTATCCCATAGGAGGACGGGTAACGCATCTGGCTCGGAGTGGCGCCAACGGCGTACCGTCTGGAGCATCCCCACAAGCACGCCGGCGAACACTCGTTCGTCTGCCGGTAGTGGCTGAGCACAGGCAAGAGAGACAGCGTCGATAAGGCGAATGTGCATGAAGGCGGCGTAGATAGAACAAGGCCTTTGTCTAGCGCTCGCGTTTAGCCTCGGTCGCAATGTCCCTTCAAAAAAGAAGAGGGCCGGCAAAATGCCGACCCTTCATGAAATTAAGCTGTTGCGACAGCCTGCTCGAGTGGACGCCAGCGGCGCCACATGGCTGGAAAGCCGCGCATACCATATTTGACCAGCACATCCAGCCAATCAAGACCCTTGCTACCTTCTGGAATCTCCTGGGGTGGAATGCAGATGAGCACTCGTTTGCCCAGCTTCTCCATGCGGTCGGCCAGCTTGTTGGCTGCCTGGTCCCCGCGCATACTTGCGTCTTTGTCCGCCCAGATAACGACAGTGGTAACGTGGTCCGGAATCTCGACCAATTCCAGGAGTGGTGCCGACACGCACGACCACACAGGCATTTGCGAAATCAAATGAGCAGCCAAGGCCGTTTCAATGCCTTCGGCCACGCCCAGAGTATCGCCGACAGCTTCCTGCAATCGGATAGCCGCACCTCGGATGTCGTCGCACATCGCCATCATCTTCTTAGGGTCCGGGACAGGAGCTTTACCCCCGTCTGGAGTCAGAAAAATCCGGTGGATGGAAACAATCTTGTTTTCCTTGTTCTTGATTGGAGCAAGAAGGCAAGGAAAACTGCCGAGGTCCTTCTTCTGCTTCGCATCCCAGTATCGCAGCCCCGGGTGAAACCGCAGTGAAGTAGGCAGATGCCGCTTCGGAATACCGCGCGAGCGCAGATACGTTTCGGCGACCGAATCGGATAGGGGGAGCGACGACTTCCAAACTTCACGCAGCTTTGCCGCAGCTTTGGCAGGGTCCGCGATGGGCTTGAATTCGAGCGGCTTTCGCTCAGGACGAGCCCGTTCGGCATGGTCGACTTTCAGCCATTCGGCGACGAGCCGGACGGCTTCGCGAAAGGCGCCTGTGCCATGGTCCTTTTCCAGAAGCCAAGACAGGGTGGCAAAGCCGTCCTTCTTGGCCAAACAGGTGTTGCAGACAGTACCGCCGGTCTCCAGGAAATCGCCAAACAGCCGAAAACCGTCTGAACCGCCGTGAACCGGACATGATACGTGGAAGCCGTTGGCGGAGTACGCCTCAGCCAAGGGATTGGGTTTGCCAGACGATTTATTGAGTTCATCGAAGATGTCATCAAAAATGTCCGCCCACTTCCCGTGCGCAAGCTTCCTCAGCTCTGCCAAGGGCAAGGGCTTCGGTTCTGCCACTGGCAGAGAAGGCTTCGGGGTTGTTGTTTCGGTCATGGGTTGCCTTAAAAATCTATTTTCCTGCAGCGTATAGAGACAGTCGCTATGCATGTCATCTAACCTGTAGACAGCCGACTTTATGCACACACCCTACCCTCGCCTCTATTCCCCGCGTAATTTCGTGTTGGGATGTCGCCTATGGCTATCTGGTCGGTCGAAGCTGACCCTATCAGATGTCGTAGGCGACATCGGAGCACGGCCGGCCGTGACCTGGCGGGCCGTCGCCGCACTCCTCGCCGGCGTACTCATCCTGACGGTCTTTGCGCGGCTTATAGGGGCGTTCGCCCCTGCGGCCATCGCGCGAGCAGCGCCGCTCGTTTCGATGCGCATGCTGGTCAACGCGCTTGGCGTCCTGGCACTGACGGCACTGACCTGGATTCTCTGGCGTTTGCTGCGAGCGATAGTACGGTTTTATGCTGAGATGTGTCGTCTTGGCCATGCTAGCCGTACGGCCGCCCTGTAAGTGCGCAGTGCTATACATGTCAGGATAATAAATACGAAAGCACGAAATGAAGCTCACCGTTACACTTCAGCAACATCAACTGAAGAATAAGGCCATGGCTCAGGCCGGCATTAGCTCGCGCGCGATAGCCCTCAAACCCGGCAATCGAGTGCATACCAACCGCAGGCATGCCGTCTCCCTTGGCAGAACAAAGCACAAGGGTCTCTCTGACTACTGACTTTCAACAAAGCTCGCACTTTCAGGTGCGAGCTTTTTCTTTTTCCATGAGGGCTCGCGTGCTATACGCGCCATGCCCGCCGCTCCTGACCAACACGCCACTCTCGCCTCACCGCCCTGGTCCGCCTGGGCGGACACTGTGTTCGCTACGCAAACACACCTTGGTCGGCGCTTCCCCAGTGGCCTCACCCCCTGGCACCTGAAATTCTTCGACGAACTCGACCAATGTGTTGAACTAGCACTATCAGATGTGCAGCTCTACCGACTTGACGAACTGGCACAGCTGTTTTTTACTGCAGCTGTTCACCAGGATATGGCGCATGTGAACGAGATGCTCGACGTGTATCGTGCACTGAAGCTGCACAGCCTTCAGCTTTCGGAGGACCGCCCAGAGTCGCGAGTACGACGGGCGCTTTTCCGTGAACTCTGGCATCTCGTGCGGCGCCGCATCCAGGCCCTGCTTGGCCGAACTGTCCGGCCCGATACCACCGTTCTCCACAGCGTGGGGAGTCCAGAGGGCCACCCCTACCAAGCTTGGTGCGATGGCTCCTTCCGCCAGGGAATCGGCTACGCGGGCTTCCTGGTGCAGGACAGCCAAGGCACTACTATTGCGGAAGCGAGTCTTCGCGTTAGCGCGAGGGCTAGTCACGACACCGAAGTTCAATCTTTGCGCCTGGTGCTGGCTACTGCGCTAGCATTCGGCGTCCACGAACTACGAGTCCACGTCGACGCTGCGGGGCTGGCCAACTACGCCAAAGGTACAGCAGCACTGAAGGACTGCGTGCAGGAGTCGTGCATCCTTCAATTGATGGCAAAGTTTTCATTCCTGGAGCTCATTAAGGTTCCACGGCTATTTAACGGCAGAGCCGACGCCCTAGCGCGACAGTTGAAATCCTGAGCACATAGACCTCCTGGAAAGCAGTTACCGGATGTGCTAATATGTTGTCACTTCAACTTGATAACGACCATAAGAATGGCACTCCGTACCCCAGGGTCATCGTCTGATGCAACTGTGCAAGACTTTATCGACATTGGTGCTCGGGTTACGGAAGCCCGTTCGGGCGAGGATTTTTATGCTTCGCTCAAAGAAGGCTACCTTGCGTTGCACGGACGGTTGATAAACGACCCGGATGACCAGCATGCTCGCGCACTTCGAAGGGCGCTGGCAGAATCACAGGGCAACTTGGCTGTGCAGCGCGCGCTGCAGTTATGCGCAATGCCTCTCTACGAAAAAGCAGTACTGCCCGCGGGGCCGGCCGCGATACCCGAGTATCTATGGTTGTTTGCCACTCCGGTTTTGATTCGCTTCGAGGCGAATGCTTGCAGAAACGGTCCACTGCAGCTACCTGATGACCTCTTGCCTGTTGAAGCCCTAGCGTTAGAACTACAAAACAGCGCCAGGCTCGCCCCGCAAGCCCGTGTGCGAGTATTTCCAGCCCTCTACGCCCGAGCCGACGTCTTCGCCTGGGGTCCGGAGAACATGGCGCTTAGTGCCGTAAATGCAGAAGTAACGGATGCGCCTGGGCCCGCGTCCCTGCCGATTTCATTTTCTCCTGAGCTTCAAGCATATCAGACAGCTCTGTGCTTCGTCGTAGGGATGGCGAGATTGCCGTTTGAGGTCAAGTCCCTGCTCCTTCCCCGACCAGACCGGACTGGGCTGCATACCCTCGAAGGCCTCATTGCCTCTGCACTCGGGGATAACGGGGTGCTTATCGAGTCGGTACAAGCGCTACCGCTGTGCCCCATGACCTCGACCTACTTCGTCACCAGCGCCGCTTTCCTCGGCCAAGTAGCCGCAAACTGCAGTCACGCAATCGAACAGTGGGAGGCTACCCATGCGCAGGTACGCTTTCCAATGCCCGGGTACGTGGAAATCGACGTAACCTTGGCATCAGGCGAGGTTACGCCCTTGATGCTGCCAGAACCATGCTGCGAGCCCCACTCGACAATTATTCCGGCGCTCGAGCAAGTGCTAGCGGCATCAGGACTGTCAGTGCTGCCTGCTAGCGTTGCAACTTCATCGGCACCAACAGGTCTGCAGTAGCGTAGCCCCGTGCCTGGAAGCAAAGCACTCAAGCAACAGCAGGCGCCGGCTCCAGCCCAAGCAACGCCTCGGCATCAGTAAGGTAACGGCGCTGTGCGGGAAGTTTTCGGATAGGGAACGCCCAAGGGGTCATCAACACTTGCTCAAATTGGTCAGCATCATAAGGGATGGGGGCGCCTTGTCGCGCCGGCCAATGTTGAATCCAGCAAACACTTTCACCGGCCGGCACAAGGCCGCGAGCCAGAAGTTCCAGGTAATACAAACTGGCCAGCCGCTCGAATTGCTGCGCCAGGATATGACCTGACAACCTTCCGGGCGATAACACGACATGGACCTTGTCAACGGCTTTCCAGACCAGCACCTGGCACTCGAGGGTGTCCTCTTCGTGAAAGCCGACAAACTGTCGGGCTTTGAGCCTGCGGGCAAGGCCTTCAACGCGGATAAGAGGTGGAAACCTCGTGCGGCCAGCAGCACCAGGGGCGAATTCATTACAGGATGAGAGATAAGCGGACGGCATGGCGCTATTGTGCCATTAGATAGGTAAATCGGCCACCCTCTACACCAAGGCGTTTCGTCATTTTAGCGGCGGAGCTGCCACGGTCAATGGAGAGGCGGTGCCTATACGAAAGGTACAGATGTTTGTCGGAACCCCGTTCCCTCTGTGCGCCAGGTCAAATTTACTTATACAAGGACACACATTATGCAAATCGCTACCGCAGTCGAGCAATTCACCACCGAACGCGACTTCAACGAATTTCTGGATGTCGGGAGCACCCCGGAACTCGAAAAAGTCAAACTTCACCTGCAAGACCAAATCGCAGCGTTTCCGCACAATGTGCGTTCGGCTGTAAAAGAACTTTTCGAGAAGCGCCTGACCATCGTTCGCCAAGAACTGTCGGTTCGCTAGTAATTCCCAAAGCCGTCCTCCTGGACGGCTTTTCCTCGCCCGTACCGCTTCCCCTCCCTCTCTCACCCAAGCGCCCAAAGAAAACGCCCTTCCGGAGGAAGGGCGTGAGCAATCAATCACAACGACTACGAGACGCCTAAGTGGGCCCGCTTATAGCTCAACGTCGCCAGTGCCTGCTGTGTGTCGAATGAGCCGAGGCCGGCGGCACCGAACAACCGATTCAGCTCGCTACTCGGAGCGTACTGCACCTCTCGGGGAACTGGGTATCGGGACCGGGCAAGCTGCGCCAACGCATTCCACGCTTGAGAGTACGAAATCTCGGCGTGATACAAAACGATGGCTAAATCGGCGACAGTGGCATTGCCTAGCAAGGCACGCCATTGTCGATTACGAATCAGACCTCGAACGTAGTCTGATTTGGCTTCAGGCAGGCCGTTTGCATGCATTGACATAAATTTTCCTCGAAGTTGACAGGTCTCCTTCGGTATAGAGCCCGCTCTCTATACCCATCAGGACAACAGTTCTCAACCCAAGGAGATTTAGCATGACCATCGAAAAAGTCGATACCCGCCAATTCCAGGTAAGCCCACTCATCATCTACTCGCTCATCAAGGCGCAAGCCGGCACCCTCGCTAAGGGCGTGCTCGAGTGCATCATGAACTCGGTCGACGCTGGCGCTGGCCGCATTGACATCCTGCTGGACAACAATAGCCTTACCGTCATTGATGACGGCAAGGGCTTCCGGACCCGGGCAGAAATCGAAGCGTGCTTTGAAGTGTTTGGCTTCGAACACAAGGAAGGTGACCGCGCCTACGGACAATTCGGCATTGGCCGTGCCCAACTGTGGAATTTCTGTTCCACGGTCTGGCATACCAATGGCTTCCGCATGGACGTCGACATCAAGAATCGTGGCCTGGACTACGACCTTGTCGAAAACGTCGGGCCGGTGCAAGGCCTGCGCATTGAAGGGACGTTCTACGAACGGATGGCGACCTCCGACGTGCTGGCGTGTGAACGCGAGCTCAAAGAGCTCGCTGCCTACGTGAACATTCCGGTGACGTTCAACGGCGAGAGCATCAGCCAGGAACCGGCCAACCAGAAGTGGACTCACGTAACGGACGACGCATGGGTAGCTCTCTCGAAAGTGAGCCGCAACCTGACCGTCTACAATCTGGGCGTGAAGGTGAAGGACTACCCTGCACACCAGTTCGGCATCGGTGGCCTGGTCGTGACAAAACCAGGCGTTCGCCTTTCGCTGAACATGGCTCGCAACGATATCCTCGTGGCCGAGTGCAAGGTGTGGAAACGCATCCGCCCCTTCCTGCAAGGGAAGTCGGACGAAGCTGTCAAAAAGAGTACGCGTCTGACCGAGGAGCAGCTGGCAAATCTGGCTACGCGTTTCTTGGCAGGCGAACTGCCGTACGAAGACATCGAGTCTCGTAAGCTGGTGCGTGACATCGTGGGCGGTCAGCATACGCTCAGTGAGTTCCTGACCCGTGCGCTGAATACGCATGACCAGACCGTCACGTTCGCTCCAAAAGACGAAGCCGGCCCGGCAGCTGAAGAGTCGCACAAGCAAGGATACTGCTACGTTGTTGGCCACAAGACTCTCACGCGCTTCGGCGCCCGGACTCTCGAGGAGTTCATGCGCAAGCTGGAAACTCAGCTTACCAAAAGCGGTGTTGCTAACCTGATGGAAAGCAACGCAGTAGAGCAAGGCACGCGCGTCAAGCGTCGACTGAAAGTTGTCGAGGACTGGAAAGCGGCCTGCTCACGAATTTCGGAGGGCTTTACCGACATCCCCCACAAGGATTGGTCCAAGCAGGAACGTGCTGGCATGGCCGCTCTGCGTGGCGTATCCGACTGGGTTGTTCGACTGCTCAAGCAAGCCGAAGTTGTCGACAGTAACATGGTCGAACGCGAGCTGCGTTTGGGCGTGTCTGATGTGGCAGAAGCGTGGACGGATGGCACACACGTCATCACGTTCGAGCGGCGCAATGTTGCCCTGCTCGACGAAGGCAGTAGCGGCGCCTTTCGTGCAGTTGCTCTCATGGCCCACGAGTACCTGCATGAAGGCGACTCCACCGGCACCCACGTCCACGACGATGAGTTCTATGAGCGCTTCCACACTGTGATGTTGCGGTTCCCAAGCAACTACGGCTTCACTATCGGACAAATCGTGAACCGTCTGATGGCTGACTACATGAAGCAATGCAGTAGCCGCGGTCTGCACATCAAGTCGCGCGTGCGCCAGAACAGCGACATCTCCGAGGCTTACGGCAACTTGCAAGCCGCATAATCATTCAACCACCGGCGCCCTTTTGGGTGCCGGTTTTTTTTGACTCCCAAAAAAGGCAAGAAAAAACCCGCAGCAAAAGCTGCGGGCAGAAATCAAAAAGTGGTCCAGGTAGCCTTTACCCCGTAGGCATCTACCCAGCATTCTTCCTCGGTACGATGCACCTTTCCTACGCTGCCCCGAGAAAACGTCCCAGTCGATGTCGGCGGCAATCTCGACCGGGGCGCGAGGATGCTCCCTCTGGAAACCGACGACCTGGCCATCCTTCTCGACCGGGACTGGCTTGATTAGACGCTCATAATACAGATAATGCTTTTCTTCATCGGTGAGCCGGCCGGCGAGAATGACGCGAGCCAAGTCCGTCGCTTTCTCCTCTACCGATGCCTCGAAGTTCAGCGCAGCCAAGGGCGTCGCGTTCGATACTTCCTCCGGCATTCGCTGCCGGTTCAAGTGATAGCGCTCCACCAGCTCACTCATCCTGATGAGCACTCGAACCCCGTCAAAGGCCTGGGGGTGGTGCCCCAAGGCCCATTTGCTGGGCGATGAGCGCCGGATTGCCATGGTAGTCCATTCGCGCCATCATGCTGCGTAACGCGGAAGCTACCGGGTAATACATGACATGCATTGCTTTGCCAAATTCCATACTGTCCTTTAGAGATGCGCAATCGTGCGTGACCTACCGTGTATAGGAGGGCGACGCTTGTTCCGGCCCAGGACATCGGACTACTTGGTGGCCAATACAATCTCACGAGGATTATGTTCTTGGACTTGCGCCACGAGTTTGGCGGCTAGGCCATACGACGCTTTTTCGTCAACCGATAGCTCGACGGTTGTGTTTGGCTTGATGCGTGCAACGATATCGGGCAGCGACGCCTGCTTGCCTGCCAAGTACAGGGTGCCCGCCGCATCAAGCGACACCTGGAGGCTATTTGCGGCCACAGGCGCAGCATCGACACCCGTGCGTGGAAGCTCTACGGGGAGCTTCTTCACAAACATCGGCATGGCGAGCATCACGATGACGAGCAGGATGAGTAGAACATCGACCAGGGGCGTGATGTTGATGGAGGCGAGAGGCTTACGCTGCATAACGCATCTCCTGGAGTTCGAACGCTGAGGACCGGGCCATCAACGGCGTCAGTTCCGCCGGCACTTTGTCGCGGAAGTAATGGGCGTGAACCACGAGGCGGATGTCGCGCAGGATGGTCGGGTCTTTCTGCATCGCCAGGAGGTGCAAGTCATAATGCTCCTTGGCCAGTGCGTACCAGTCGTCCTCAGTCTTGCGCGTGTGCTGCGATTCATAGGCCTCGAAAAGTAGCTCGTCCTTCTTATCTCGAAGGATGACCGTTGTGTAGGCCGCGGACAGCAGCGCCAGCGGCGCCTCAGGCCCGGCCAGGTCGACGAAAAAGTTAAGCTCGTACCCATCGAGGTGCACAGGACCGGCTACAAAATGGGGAGTAGTCATTGATTCGCTCCTGCCTGCTCCCGCTCGAACACGCGGCGAGCCGCATTATCAAGAACCTGAATGCGACGCGAGTACAGGTTGTACGCAATCGCTGCAGGGACGGCGGCCACCAGGCCCACCAGAGTAGAGTTGAGGGCGGTTGCAATCGGACCGCTGATAAGGGAGATGTCCAAGCTAGCGCCGCTAATGCGCGACAGAGCTTCGACGATGTGAAGAACCGTTCCCATCAATCCAATGAAAGGTGCGGCCGAAGCAATCGTGGCCATAGCTGCCATGCCTCCCTCCAGACGCTCGAGCTCTTCATCGACGGCAGTCTTGCGTTCAGCAAGCGAACCTTGACCATCCCTTGCCAGCGAGGCTGGCGCCGGGCGGCGAAGAAGACGGGGGCCAAAATACAGCTGCAGACCCTTGAACACCAGGAGCGCAATAGTGGCGACAACAATCAAAAACAGAAAAATATCAAGTGAGCGGGCAATCATAGGTTTCCTTTACGGGAGAATTTGTTGTTGAAGAGGGAAGCGCACGCGAACTTCCAACCAGCGTGTTTCACCCGGCTTGAGTGCGGGCGTTACATCCGTGATGCGTTCATTGCGAGCAACCATTGCATAGGACAAATCGCCTAGGCCGTTATGCGATGGCACGAGAATCTTGGTATCGACCACCTGCCCCAATTCATTGACCAGCACGCCAAGAACCAGAACCTCTCCCCCGGGCTTTTCCGGATAGGTCGGTTCCGGCGGCACGTAGTCGTCCGGAGGGGCCGCTGGGGCCTCCTCCAGGCCCAGCACAGCTACCACGGGGCTTACCGGCAACGTCGGCATTTCCGGAATTGGAGGCACTTCCGCTGCATCCGTCGTTGGAAGCACTCTTTCGGGCTGCGTGAGGGCAATGCTTGGCGCTTGTTCAATCACAGCCGCAGCTACGGCCGGGGGACTTTTGGATGCCGTAGGGGCCGCTTCAGTCTGAATTGGAAGGGGGGCCGGCGCTGCCACGGGCTTGCGTACTGCGACAGGCTGAGGGGGTTGGGGCTGCGTGGGCTTCTCGACCAGGGGAACCGGACGCGCACGCACTCGCACTGCCGTAGACACTGAACGCTTCGGCTGCACCACGGAGGGTTCTGACGCGCTAAAGGCAAACCCCGCCTTGATTGCGCCGGCGACCAAAAGCCCGAGCGCCAAACTGACACCCGCGGCCCAAGTCTCTCGCTTGTTGCTTTTATTCGTCCGAATCATCATCGTCACGCGATGAGAATGCGCGCCGCAGACCAAACGCCAGCAGCACGAGAATGGCTACACCAATCGGGATGGATTTTGGGTTCGCCGACACGTAGGCGCGCGCCTGTTCGTACAGGGAGAGCGTCGGCTCGTCAAGTACTGGAGCTGCAGCCAGCGAGCCCGGGCCCTTCGCCATGGCTTCAGCGGCCTGGCTCATGGTCTGGAACACTGGAGGAGGCGGCTCCACCGGCAGGTCCGGGCTGGCAACCGCGGCAGGTGCTTCCACGGGAGCCGACGCTGGCGTAACCTGAACGGCCACGCCGTTGCGGACGGCCGCTTCGCGGGCACCGTCAGGCATTCCCGGCTGTTCCAGGGCGGCAGACGCCGAGCCCGCTACGATGACCCCCGAGGGAGCCGACACTGGGCTAGGAGCTGGCATTGCAGCGAGCGGAACTGCGGAAGCTCCCGACACGGGCTGCTTGGCTGCTTGAGCCGTGTTGAGCATCATCCGGGTGGGCTGAGGAGCTGGCACCTCGAACCGACGGACAGTGACAACCGGCTCCCCAGCGTCAGCCGCGACAGCCTCGGGAGCAGCAACCAGTGCAAAGACAGCTGAAATAGTAAGAAAAATAAGGGTATGGGGCATTGTGGGTCTCCTGTCCCGTTTAGCGACCCGTTTTAGCCCCGCCCTCCCCGTCAAGCTGTCCAATGAAAAACGCCCTCACGAGGAGGGCGTTGGAATGAATCACATTACAGGTATTTGCGTTGCGTAGTGCCCCGGCGACCCGAGAACCTGCACAGCGAGTCCAGCGTTTCGACGACGACCGACGTGGAACGGTTGCCGTAGACGTTTGCCTTGAGCCATGCAAGCTCTGCCTCGAAGGTTTCTTCGGTGGCGCTGCAGTACCACGCCTTTTCCTGGCCGTTGGTGCCGTCGCTCCAGCGATAGTTGCGGTCCTTGAGCACGTCCTTCATCGCGAAGGGCGAATCGGAAGCGTAGATGCGCATTTCGAGCGATTTGCTACGCTCGAGCAGCGCCTTGAGGGTCGATGCCCCCGTGTCACCCAGGTCACCCTGCAGGATATGCAGGAGTGCACGGCAGTCTTCTTCGGCGCGGTGAGCCGAGTAATGGAAGCCGCGGCGATAGGCCAGGTAGTCCAGCTTGGCACTGCCCATACCTTCGCGTTCCCATGGAACCTGACGGAACGAGCAGGCCCATGGCAGTTTGGCGAAGAACGGCCATTCACGCTCACATACCTTCCGGTCGAATTCAGCGTTGTGAGCAATGACGATGGACACAAACGTGACCAGGTCGCTCACGCGCTGCGCGTCAATTGACTTGCCCTTCACCATTTCGTCGGTGATGCCGCTGACCGCGGTGGCGCCGGGGTCAATGGGCATGCCAGGGTCCTGGAGTTCGTTGAAGACGTCCACGATGCGGTAGACGATGCCCGTTTCCGGGTCGTATTCGAAGAACACCATGCCCAGCTCGACGACGCGGTCGACTTCTGGATTCTTACCCGTGGTCTCGGTGTCGAGAACGACGCCCAGGGTCAGGCGGCTTTCAGGAACGTCGACTTGACGATACGCCATCGGCGGAACGAACTTTTCCAGCATGACGTAGCCATGCGAAGTGAGCAGTGCGATAGCGGCTGCGATTTCAGCCGAGGTAAGCGTTGGATTGGTAATAGTAGTGGTCATAGTTGTCCTGTTGGTTAGCTAGTCCTGCTAGTTGCATACCGTATAGGTAGTGCCTTCCGGCAATAGATGCCCAATTGTACGGGTTGCCAGGCTAAACAGCTCGCGTTTACTGCAGTGCTGCCCCTTTGGCTGCAAATATCCAACAGGAGCAGGCGGTTCCTATACGCCGCAGGACACGAATTATTAACCAAGCTTTACCCAGGAGAACTGTTTTTATGAAATTAGTAGCCAACACGAAGTCGACTATTGCGACTCAGGGTGTGCAGAGCTCGTCCGGTTTTTCCATCGCCACGTCGGCGCACATGTTCGGCATCCTTTCCGATGGCCTGTACTCGGACAAAATCGGCGCCGTGCTGCGCGAAATTGGCGCAAACGCCATGGATGCTCACATCATGGCCGGCAAGCCTGACCTGCCGTTCGAGGTGAAGCTGCCCTCGCAGTACGACAAGACGTTCCACATCAAGGATTTCGGCCCCGGCCTGAACGACCAGGAAGTACGCGAGCTGTACACCACCTATGGCTGGTCCAGCAAGCAAAACTCTGACGAAGTTACCGGCGCATTCGGCCTCGGGTCAAAATCGCCGTTCGCCTACACCGACGCATTCTCCATCTGCGCAGTAAAAGACGGAATGAAGCGCGTCTACACGGCGCACAAGGATGACAGCGGCAAGCCGGTTGTCAGCTTGCTCAGCGAAGAGCCTTCCGAAGGCGACTGGCAAGCTGGCGTGATGGTGACTTTCGCAGTCGCCCACGAAGACATCTCGGAATTCGTCTACAAAGCCGGCCGTATCTTCCGCTGGTTTAAGGTGAAACCAACCGTCATCGGCGCCAAGGTCGAATTGGCCCAGCCATCGTTCAAGACGCGTGGCCCGAACTTTGCACTGCTGGCAGACGAAGCAGAAGACCGCTACGCCCGCGTCATCATGGCAAACGTCTCGTATCCGCTGAACGTCTCGCGCCTGGAAGGGCTGAGCGCCCTCGGACGCGCCGTCGCAAACTGCGGCGCCCACCTGTTCGTGCCCACTGGTACCGTGATGCCGACGCCTAACCGCGAAGACCTCCAGTACGACAAGCAAAGCCGGCCGGCACTCACCGCGGCCCTGGATGAGGTGGCAAAAGCGGTGGCACAGGAAGTCTACGACCGTGTCAAAGCCGAAGAGTGCTCAACCTGGGAATGGCACCAGCGTATCCGTGAATACGCAGTGTCCCTCCCGGACGAGCTGAAGTTCAAAATCAAGGACCTCCTGGCCCTGGTGTGCAGCGATGCAGAAGAAGTGAAAAAGCTCGAAAAGCTTTTCTCGGAAACGCATTGCGAAATGCCTGGCTGGGTCGGCGACGGCCGTGATGCGCCATACGCGGAAGTCATGCGTGACGCCACTGGCGCCGCGATGAAAGACGCCAAGGGAAATCTCCGCTTCAAGAAGCAAGACCTCCATGGCTGCCGCGTCTGGACGTACTGGTTGCAAGACCGGTCGACTACGAAAGGCTCCAATCCGGTCAAGCGCCGAGAAGTTGTTCGCGGCAAGACGCGCGAAGGCAGCAATGGCGAGTACAAGCCGTACAAGGTCGCCTACACCGACGAAGTTGTCGTGATGATTGCCGACGCCGGCCGTGCCGACTTGCGTGTGAAGTACATGATGGACGAAGCCAACGAGCACAAGCTCAAGGTGTTGCTGGTTCAGCCCGTCCGCGGCGCCGACAAGGCGTTTGTCCAAGCGTATGCCGAGAAATTGGCCAACGACGAAGGTAAAGGCCTGGGCGGTGTTAAGGTTCAGCGTGTGTCGGACATCGAATTGCCCGCGTCGGTTATCGAACGTGCAAAATCGACCCGTCTGTCGCTGGACCAACGCCGCGAACTGTTCCTGGAAGAAGAACGTCGCTACTACTCGTTCACCGACCCGCTCAGCGAGCCAGAAACCGTCACCGTCGGCGACTATGCTGATGATGGCGATAAGTACTTCATCGTCGCAAAAACGCGCGGCGGCAACGTACGCTTCCTGAGCTCGGCGAACGATTCGGTGCAGGTCGATATCGAACCGGTCAAGCTCGACGACTGGGTCGATGCCATCGCCAATCTGCATCAGATGGCGCCGCTCGAAGGGCCGAAAGGTTTCTTCGTGCTGCAGCCTGAAGAGGTTACCCGCCTGAGGCTCACCGAGCTGGGCTGGAAGCCGGCGATGGGCGCGGTGGTCCGTGCACTGCGTGAGCCGAAGTGGATTGCCAGTTTGGCAAAGCAGGTTGACACGTCACCTGTCATCCTCGTGGGCGATGAGTGGCATGCCCAACAGGCTGGCCTGACTGGCGTTCTCGCACACCACCTGCAGAAAAAGACGAAGTTCGCTCAACAGGTAAAGACGCTGATGCCTGGCCATACGCTGGTTCGGGTCGCCGAGCAACTGGTCAAGAACCTCGAATTGAGCCAGCATCCGGACGCGCAGGTCACAGAAGACCGTGATATCAGCAAATTGCTCGAGCGGGTGAACAAGCTCACCGGCCACAACAACAAGGTGTCCATTCCGGGCGCCGAACGTGTTAGCGCCGGCCAGGTTCGCGTCAAGGCTATTGCCGCTTACCCTGCCCTGGGCCTGCTGGACCTGGGCAGCTTCCAGAACACCGCGAAGGCGGACTGGCAGCTGGCAGCAAATCTGTTCTGGCAATTTGCCAACCTGCAGGTCAAGGAAGACTCGAAAGAAGCAATCGAGTTGGAGCAATTGGCAGCATAATTTCCGCACTACCTTTCAAGACCACGGGTTTTCCCGTGGTCTTTTTCTTTAGCCCTGGGTGGCCTGTCTGGCTAAATCGTTCTCGCCATACGCATTCTGTCGACGTCTCGGGCGTCGGTGTACTCACCCTTTTCGTTTTGCATCGGATGTGCCTATACGTCAGTGCAGGACATCATACAGACAAGTTTTTTACCCCCAGGAGAAGAATACAATGGTCCCATACATCCAAACCGCTACCGGCCTGAACCTCGTCATCAAGGGCAAGCCAGTCGCAGTCTCGAAGAGCGACAAGCACTTCGACGAAGTCGTCGACGCGCTGAAGAAAGGCGCCGACGAGACGGAAGTCACCGCCATCCTGGAAGCCGAACTGGTGCGCCTCACGGCCGCCACCCGCCTGACCGACGATATCGAAATCAAGGGCGGCGAGCTGCTGTTCCAGGGCGAAGTCATCAACAACACGCTGTCCAACCGCATCCTCGCGATGGTCGAAGAAGGCTTCAACCTGACCCCGATGGTTGCGTTCATGACCAACCTCATGACCAACCCGAGTTCGCGCGTTGTGAACCAGCTGTACGCCTTCCTCGAAAAAGGCAAGAACGCCATCACCGAAGACGGCCATTTCCTGGCCTACAAGGCGGTGCGCAAGGACTTCAAGGATATCCACTCGGGCACCTTCGACAACAGCATCGGCCAGGTCGTTTCGATTCCACGTCGTAAAGTCGACGAAGACCCGAACCGCACCTGCTCGTACGGCCTGCACGTGTGCAGCTTCGACTACCTGCCGCACTTCGCCCATGCCGACGGCCACATCATGATTTGCAAGGTGAATCCTGCTGACGTCGTCGCCATTCCGGCCGACTACAACGACACGAAGATGCGCGTCTGCAGCTACGCTGTCATCGGCGAATACGAAGACTACTACGACCGCAGCACCAAGTCGGACGTCCTCGCCGGCACCTCGGTCCTGAACGGCTCGGGCACCGCGGCGGACTATCCGTTCGAAGTGAACGTCGCCTACGGCAAAGCATCCGGCCAGAACCTGGTCGGCTACTTCGCCAAGCTGTCGGAAGCGAGCGAAAAGGTCGAAGACCTGATGCGCGATGTCTCGGTGTTCAAGGCCACCATCTCCAACCGCGTGACCGGCATCGAAGTGCACACCCAGGAAAACCCGGACTACGACGATGACCGCATCGACGAAGACGAATCGTACGAAGTGCGCGCCTTCAACCACGACGGCACCCACGACGTCATCGACTCGTTCGACGACCTGAGCGACGCCAAAATGGCCGCACTGGAAGTGGACCTGACCGGTCTGTCGATGGTGCAAGTCGTCGAAGCCAACTCCGGCGCCATCCAGCTGACCCTCAGCTAATCAACGCCATATGAGGCCTTTACTGGCCCCATGATTCAGCGCCGCAAGGATTCCTCCTTGCGGCTTTTTTTCGCCAAAAGAAAAACGTGCCGACCGAAGGGCCAGCACGTTAAGTGAAGGATGAAACTTACGCCAGGACGCTGGCAAACTTGGTCAGGAGCCCCTGACGCACCTCTCTCGGCAAGAAACTCGCCTCGAGTGCGTTACGCGTCATGAGGCGCATATGCGCTTCAGATAGACCCAGCACCTCCTTCGCTAACGCATATTCCGCGCTGTGCGATGTGGCGCTCATGAGGCGATTGTCAGCATCGAGAGAAATCTTGACGCCCTCGTCCAAAAAACGCTGGAGAGGGTGGGCGCGTAGGTCGGCGATGGCGCCGGTCTGCACGTTCGAGCTCAGGCATACCTCGAGGTGGATGTTCTGTTCCTTGATTGCGTGCAGGAGCGAGCGGTCAGCGAGGATGTCGTCGATGAGCCGTGTGCCATGACCAATACGCCGAGCCCCAGCTGCCACGGCTTCCCACATACTCTCGACGCCTGCGGCTTCGCCAGCGTGGAGGGTGATAGGCGCGCCAGGCAGCATCGCCGACAAGCGACCAAATGCGGGGTGGCCCGAGACAGGGAAACCGGCTTCAGGGCCAGCGAGGTCGACGCCGACGACAATACCCTTGTCTCGGTTTTGGGTGAACAGGTCGACGACCTGCTCAGCCTCGTCGTTGCAACGTAGCGCGCACAGAAGGAGACCAACTGGCATTCCCGTGGCGGCACGACCCTCTTCGACACCGGCCGCCACTGCGTCCACAACATCCTGGGCGGACATACCCCCTCGAGTGTGAAGCATTGGAGCGAAGCGCAATTCGGCGAGAATCACTCCATCGGCGGCTAGGTCTTCCACAGCCTCACGAGCGATACGGGTGAGTGCTTCCGGATGCTGCATTACCCCTACCGTCCAGCCGAAGGCTTCCAGGTATTTCACGAGGGAGCCACTGTTTGCACGAGAAGCTACCTCATGAGCCAGTATGCGGGCGGAATCGCCAGGCAGCGACACCCCATACTCGCGACCCAGGTCCAGAAGGGTCTGGGGACGCAAGCCACCGTCGAGGTGGTCATGCAGCGCTACTTTAGGCAAGGTTTGTACGTTCATGGTTCTCCCTAAGAATGATATTTGAATGTGTAAGGTCCTGCCTTGTCTAGCTACCTGTCATTCCTCCCGCACGGAAGAAAAAAGACCCGCTGAGGCAGCGGGTCTTGGAACGAAGATGTAGCTTAAAGGGGCAGCTGGAGATTACATGCCAGTGCCGCACTCCTTTGACGGGCCACCAGCACACGCTCAGCATGTGCCAAGGCCTCTTTGAACCGGCGAATTTGCGCCAGCGACAGGTCCATGCAGCCATCCGTGACCTCGAGTCGAACCGATTCGGCCCGCAGCGCTTCTTCCATGCCTGCCGGGTCGTCGACAAGTTGCAGCAGTTTGCTGCCGGCCTGTACGCCGCCTAACACGACACGTTTCATGATAAAGCACTCCTGGACAAGGTCATGATGAGGGTTTCCTCCGTTTCAGAGGTTGCCGCACGGACCACGCCAACTGCGTAGACCTTTCCGGCTTCGAGCAAAGCCAGGGCCTGCTTCTTTGCAGCTTTAGGGTCGGCAATCCAGCCTTCCCAAGGACGGTACGTTCGGCTCTCGAAGGCCGCCTGGTCAGTGAACACCACGACAACGTGGCGCCCAAACAGATTCTTTTTCTCGTGCAGCACGTTGCCGAGCTTGTCGATAACGCGGCGCATGTAGTCATCACGGGCTTCGCCCAGTGCTTCGCACGCTTTAACGGCGGCGTCGTAGTGAGCCATGGTCATCTGCACTTCAGGTTTGGCCGCGGCAAGCGACTCAGGACCCGAGAACCGCTGCAAGGTATAAGAGCCCTGCTGATGTGGCGACGGTGGTAGCTCGTCTGCCGCCTGCTGAGCCGGAGTGAGAATTGGCTCACACGAGTCGAGCATGGCAGCGTCCGTATGCAGCTTGACGACCTCCACCATTGACGGCAACGCAGCGAGTGCGTGGTCATATCCCGCGACGATGGCTTCCTGCTTGGAGCCGGCGTCGATGTCCACCGTGATAGTCACGGTGGCGGGGATGGTCATTACTACTCGGTATGTCATGGTGAATCACCTTTCCTGGAAAAATATATGCCTATGGCTGTGTATAGTCACACCCTGCCATCTGAGCCCACAGGCGGCGCCAGATAAATTAAGGTCGCTACAGAAAGTGAGTCCCCTTCGCTAAAGTGCCATGTCCTTGATTCCATTATCTACCGTTCAGTGCCGGCTGCGCCCGGCCGCTCCGTTACCCTGGAATATCCTGAACGGTACAGGCCATGTCGTTTGGATGCGCGGGCACTGCCCCAGCACAGCGGAATTCGTCAGCCTTGGGCTCGCCCGCGAGCTCTACGTTGAGGGCAGCGAGGTCCACTCAGTAGCCACGCAAGCCTGTTCAAGTGGAAGCTTTTTTGAGCAGTGGGTAGCCTGGGAGCTGCGGCTCTCGGTGTTGCTGAGAGCACCAATCGCTCTCGATTTCGTGCCGAACGTTTCGGAAATTGGAAACGCGGTGGATGCACTGGTCCTGCGAGACTCCGATAAAGTTCTTTTTGCCGTCCTACGGCACGATTATTCGAATTTCGCGGCCTACGGTGTCGCGCACTCCATGCATGTTGCAGCCATTTGCGCCTTGCTTGCCCAGAGCTTCGGATGGGGGCCGAAACGCCGGCACAGCCTGATATGCGCAGCGCTAACCGCCAATTTTTCCGTCATCGAACTTCAAGGCACCCTGGCCGCCACCGGCGGTCGGCCGACTGCCGCTCAGCGCGCGGTCCTGCACACCCACCCTATGGACAGCGCGCGCATGCTTGTCGAAGCCGGCTTGGCTGACGCTGACTGGCTCGATGCCGTCCGAACACATCACGAGCTGCCAGACGGCTCCGGATACCCCGGCCAGATTTCGAGCCCCAGTGAGATGGCTCAGCTAGTCCATTTGGCCGACACCTTTACCGCGAAGTACGCAGCACGATACGACCGGAGTGCGCTGCCTGCTACTGACGTTGTTCGCTCCCTTAACAAGCAAGACGACCCCCTGGCGGCGCGACTAGCGCAAATCCTTGGTGACTACCCCCCAGGCGGCTTTGTGCGCTTGAGCACTGGAGAGGCCGCCGTGGTGACTCGGCGAGGTTTGCTCGAGACGCAACCGCAGGTGGCGGTAATTCACGACGCCAGACGCGCCCTGTCTGGACCCGCGTTGCGCCGGGGGACGGTCAGGGAGACCTTTATTACGCACGCACTGGACGACACTGAGGTCTTAGTTCGGCTCGACGCTGAGCAGCTCTATTACGCAGCCTCGCAGGTCGCACTTGAATCCACGCCAAGCGCCGCCGGCGCTGTTCTAACACTTATCGTCAAAGGTTCCTCCCCATGTTTGAGCGCGCTATAACCGCCCCCGACCTGCAGGCAGTGTTTCGATTCTTTGGCAAGCCTGCCCTGGCCTACTTCCAATCGAATAACGTCGTCCCGCCGGCCTGCGTGCTTACGTGGCTGGCAGAGGCCAGTGCCTCCGTCGAACGCCTGCACCAGTTTCCTACTGACTTGGTGGTCAAACTAATGCAATCAGCAGAAGGGCGTGGGCAGCTTGCATCGGCGATTTCCGCGATGTTTAACCCTGATGCGCCGGCAGGCTTGATGCCGCCTGGGCCTATGCCTCACCTAGTAGTGCAGGTGATGTTGACTAGCACTCGCGTTGGGGGCGTTGACGTCGAAGTGCTGTTGATGCTGGCGCATGAACGGGGGCTTACTCACACAGCTGCCGTAGTCGTAAATGAGGGGAAGGCGCCAGTATTGCCCGAAATGTTCGACATTACGAGTACGCCGGTTGACGGCGTAGAGCCTGACACCGAAGTCGACGCTTACACCAGCAAAAGATAGACAAAAAAAGCCCCGGACAAAATTACGCGTCCGGGGCAAAAACCGCAGCGAGAGCGCGCGGAGGGGGAAGTTCAAACATGAGCAATACCTGAGGTAAAGCGACCTAGTTTATATTTTTTGCGGGCATAAAAAAAAACGAGGCACTAGGCCTCGTTCTGAAGGTGAATCGTTCGGTTAGGGCGCAATACCCTCGTCATAGCCGTATTGGCGCGTGCCGTCGTCCTCGCGCTTGCCACGCATTCTCTCGACCCAGTCCAGGTACTCCTGGCTAGGCTCACCGGTGTCGAACCGATACTCCTGCTGTCCGTTATCCCAGCGCGCCTCAGTCACCAAGACCGGTGTGCCCTTGAGAATTCGGGCGACTTGGTCGAGAACCCACGTCTTGTGATGGTCTCCATCAATTTGCCCGTATTTGGATACGAAAAGCATAGCCCAGTTGGCCGGCCCGTACTGGGCAAATTCCGGTACTTCGAGTGGATTGATGGGGGTTTCCCCTAAATATCCCTGCATGTGCGTCTCCTGTGAGTGAGTGGTCCTTAGACGGTATAGCAAGCAACGGTGATTCTGACACCCGACGGCTAAACCCGATGTCCCTATACCCCTCAATAGGACATTCACGCGACGCCCGCCGTTGCACCAACAGATTTTTACAGAAGGACGATAGCTATGAGACAAATGGGTTTTGATATGGACTACACCGACCCAGTTACCTGTGAAATGGTCCCTTGGGCCATGTACACCAAGGAACTGGCCGCACGCATCGCCTCCGCTCCCTGGAAGGTGGTCGACGTCGAAACGTCCGGCCTGAATCCGAGCTCGAAAGAGCAGAAATTCACTGGCCGGGACCTTCGTCGCGGTGTGAACGCGACACTGCGCCTGCGCATTCTGTCGGTACTGTACCCGCTCGCCGGGACCAAATACGGCACCGATGTGGTCTCGTTCGACTTTGATGCGATGACCCCGAAAGAGCGCACGCTCGTGTGTGACGCAGCGCTGACCAACGTCATCGTCGCTCACAACGCTGGCTTCGATGCGTTCTGGATGCGTATGCACTCGAAAGTCACGCCAAAGCTGGTGCTCGACACCATGCTGCTGGCACGTGAACTGTACTCGGAACAGCCTCTGGTGCTGGGCCGCATGTGCGCGGATGACAACGAAGAGTTCGAGTTCCAGCAAGCCGCAATTGCGACAGTGACCCAAGGTCGCTCGGGCTGGTCGCTTGCCGACCTGGTAATGACGCGCCTGCGCAAAATCATGCCGAAAGACATGCAGGGCCCGAAGAACTGGTGCGAACCGTTCCTCACTCAGCAGGCCTATGACTACGCGACCGACGACGTACGGTACACCTACCAGCTGCTGCTGTCGCTGCTGGACATGGGTGAGCCGTCGAACGCCGGCGAAGTCCTGGACCGTTATTTCGAACGCCGGGCCCAAAAGCCGACGTTGGCGCTGCTGGAGCCGCAGGTGTGGGACGTTGTCCTCATGCGCGAAACCGGCATGCCTTGGGACCGCGACCTGGCCGAGAAGTACGTGGCCAGCCAGTGGGACAAAGTCAAGGAATTCGCCGCCAAGATTGTCGAGCTCGAGCCAAGCCTGGAGAAGTTCCTGGGTTCGCTGGGCAACGCAGAGGAAGGCGTAAATGCCGACCTGAAGCAAGCCCTGGGCACCGCGTTCTCCTCTCGAGGTCTGGTGCTCGACACCACCGACAAAACGGGTACGTTCAAGATTGGCGAAAAAGACCTGCGACGCGTAAAGGCTCAGCTTAACGGCGACGCCAACGTGTTGTTCGATGCCTGGGTTGGCTTGAACCGTGCGAAAAAGGCAGGCGGCATGGCGCGTGAAGTTTCTGCGTTCGCTTCCCGCTCGCATGACGGTCGACTGCATCCGAACACGGGCCATGGCCCGGCGACGGGGCGCCTCAGTTCTTCGGAGCCGAATTGCCAGCAGTTCCCTCGTGACCAAGGGTTCCGTGACGGTGTGCATGCTGCACCTGGCAAGAAAATCGTCGCGTCGGACTATTCCGCACTGGACATGCGTGTTGGCGCTGCTCTGGCCATTCGCGCACAGCGTGAAATTTTCGAAGCCTACATGGGTGACCGCGAGGTCAGCGCTGAAGTTTTGGCCTGTATTTCGATGGTCGTGGAGAGCCGCATTACGGTCGAAGCTGCGCTTATGCGCGAAGCCAAGACTGCAAGCGACTTCGCTGCGTGGAAAGAGCGCCGTGAAACGGTGGCCGATTCGGGAGATGCCCGCAAGAAGTACTGGGACCAGTATCGCAAGCTTCAAAAGGCTGCGCTGCTGGCACGCTTTACCCGCTGCTACGCTGACGTGATGCGCCGGGCCAATGCGGCCGGCACGTCCGACTGGGGTTCACTGCGTGACGCGTTCCTGTTCACCGGTATGGACATTCACACCTGGACGGCACTTGGCATGCGTGGCAAGGACCCAATCGCCCTGTTCAAGGGTCTGGACGGCGACGCGACGGTCAAAGAGCTCAAGGCATGGAAGAAAGAGCTCGGCGATGGCCGTACAACCGGTAAGGTCGGTAATCTTTCGCTGCTGTACGCAATGCAGACGGTCGGCCTGATGGATGCTGCAGCAAAAAACTACAACATCCACTGGGACTACGAGTTTGCCAACAAAGTCCGCAATGACTGGCTGGCAGCTTACGTTGAAATTGACCTCTGGCACGCGTGGACGGAACTCAACCCGTACGAGCAGATGTATATGCCTGACAAGGACAAGGGCGGCAAGTTCGGCAAGAAGGTCGCTTACGAGTGCGTTACGCTCGGCGGACGAACCATCTACGCGTTTGGCTTGAACGCAGCACTGGCCTACCAAGACCAGAGCTCGGGTGCAGACATTCTGGGTCTCGTGATGAACGAGTTCCACACCAAGCATCCGGACGTGTTCAACACCATCGTCAACCAGGTTCACGACGAAATCGTGTTCGAGGTTCCTGACGAAAAGGTGGAGGGCTACACGGCTCTCATCAACGACGTCATGAGCGAATGTGCTGAGCGACTGCTGATGCCTTACGGCGTCCGTGGCGAATGCTCCCCGGCCATTGGTCAAGTGTGGGTCAAGGACTAAGCGTTCACCTACTACGCAATTCACAACCCTCCTCGCGGATTTCCGCCTGGAGGGTTTTTTCTTAGGCGGCATGACCCCGCCTGCCGATGTTATCGAAGGAGAAATATATAGAAAGAACGTCGCTATACGGGCCACTCCTTACTTTGCCTCCTGGCCCTCTATGCTCCGCTCTCGACTGCTATTCCCCGCCCTGCTTCCCTGTCTGCTGGCCGTCTCCAGCCACGCATTGGCTCAGGACCTCCCCTGCGAAGCGGCCGCTAGTACCCTGGCTGCGCAAATGACGGCAGAGGCATCACAAGCCCCCGCTCCTCGCCCGGTTAAATCACTGCGCACCATACGGCCGGGGCAATCTTCTCCCTTGGTGCCGCAGCTGCGGGTCAGTTTTGGCTTGCCCGCTGAAGGCGGCTATGACGAGTCGCTCACCCGTGCCATCGCTCAGTACCAGGCGCAACTCGGATTTACGCCCACCGGCGTCGTGGACAGCCCTACGCTGGTGAACCTGCTGGACTTGTCAGCGAGCTACCGGGCGAAGGTTGCCGAGCAGACGGCTGCGCAGTGTCGCCGTGTAAACCAGGAGCTTGCCCGGACGCGTCCTGCCCGGTTTGTTGAGGTAAACATTGCCTCACAGACCCTAGTCGCGTACGAACGTGATGCTGCCGGCGTTGCCATTGAAGTGTTGCGTTCGCGTGTAGTCGCGGGCGCCGTCGGGACGAAGACCCCTCTCGATGATTTTTCAATGTGGGCGCTCAAGTTCAACCCTGGTTGGACGCCTACGCCAAATATCTTGGGCCGCAATGTCGTCAAAGGCGGCGCTGTTAACCACCGTTGGCTGAAATCGCACAATATGCGAATCACCAACTCGGCCGGCCAGGTTGTGTCGTCGGGAGCAGTAACCGCTTCGAACTGGAGACAGTTCCGATTCAGCGAGCCATCCGGCCCGCGCGCGGCGCTCGGAGCTTGGAAATTTGAGACCACGTCGACTCAGAACATTTATTTGCACGACACGCCTGAGAAGCCAAAGTTCGAGCGCAACGAACGCCTCGCGAGCTCCGGGTGCATTCGCGTTCAAGACATCGAAGCCCTCGCGCGCTGGGCCTACGATGCGACAGAAGAAAACACGCCGCAATCCAAGGCCTTCGACCAGCTGTCAGACAAAGGCAACAACACCATCAAGCGACTGGCCGCACCTATTCCCGTGTTCCTGACGTACCGGCTCGTCGACCTGGACGAACAAGGCCAGCCAGTGTACTTCGCCGATGGCTACGGCCGGGGCCCCGGCCCGGTCTCGGTCGAAGCGAGCGAGCCGTAACGCCAGGCTAAAAGGGGTCCCTAGACGTCGTATTCTTCAATATTCTTCGGAGCATTTCCATGAGCGGATTAGGCCTGGTGCCAAACAAAATCGTCGGTTTTCGAATCAAACCCGACTGGTACAACTTCACGGTTGTCGTTGTCAAACAATATGGCACTTCAAGTAAAAAAGCCGGCCAGGAGTACGAAGAAGCCCTCGCGTACTGCAAGAGCCTGGAAAGCGCTGCAAGCTGGCTCATCGAACACGTCGTGCGTGTGAAGGGCGAGGAGCTGCAGGCGGAAATCGAAGCCAAAGCCAAGGCTGAGGCCGATGCGCTTGCAGGCGTCAAATCAACGGCCAAGACTGTCACGAAAACCGCGGAGGAAGTCTTCGCCGGCTCCATCGCAAGCGCGGAAGCCCTGGTTGCCGCCATCGCGCTGGCCAAGGAAGCTGCGCACGGCGCCATTGCCGATATCGAAGCTCGCTTGCGCGCTGCCGGTCTCGAGACGCCTAAGCAGGTGACCCACTTCATGGGCGGCGAAGCCCCTGAAGAAAGCGCAACCGACGCAGCGTAACCTCGCATCATCAACCCGAGACGCCTGGCACCGATGTGCCGGGCGTTTTTGTTTGTTCCACCACCTTGCAAAAAAATGGAAAGCCGGTGCCTATACGTAGTAGAAGGAAATTGATTCTAAGCGTTTGACAGAATTTGACCCAGCCGTCTGCATCATTTGAGCTCAATGCTCTTATTCATTCAGACCTTCCCGGGTCAATCGAGCTTTTCAGCTCACATTCACAGGCCTTGTCGGTCTGTATTGTTCAGGTAGGCTAACGCCTGCTCTGTCATTCACCGCCATCCCGCGGATTCTTGAAGAGGCCTTGCGTCTCTTCTAAAATTGTTAAGGAGCAATCCTTTTCAATCGCTTTTTCAGCGCTGTCGCCATCCCGCGACTTACTTCAAGGTTGCTTACGCAACCACATCTTCATCTTCGCGTTGTCCTGCATGGCACTTCAGGTTCTTACCTGTAGCTTATTCAGAACTGCTTACGCAGTTCACCTTTTGACCTGCTTCCCCGCAGTTCAACAATTCAATTCCTGATTCCCTAAACCACGCTCACGCGTGGTTTTTTCATGCCTGTACAACTGCAGCGACCAACTTGCCTCCAGATACCGGCCGCTGGCCAAGGAAGGCCGTACAGCCTTGTGTGCGAAAAACCAATCAGCTAAGCGCCGAGCTTGCTTGCGGACGCCAACCCCGATAACATGCCCTTCCCTGCGCTCTGCAGCAGCTGCCGGCGCCTCCGGAGAAGGGATTGACGGAGGTGTTCATCTACAGGTTACCATCCTGGCCAGAGGCCCCTGGCTCGAGGAGGAAAGCGACGAAGTCGGCGTCGCTATACCAAGAAGGACAATTATCTCCCTCGAAAGGAACCTCTGATGAAATTTGCAAATACCGAAGCTTTTTGGATGACCGTCGCCCGTGCACCATTGGCCTTTGGCGCCCCTCGCGGCGTCGAGACCATCGACCCTCCCTATGAATTTGCTGGGATGAAGAAGTGGTTCGGCAAGGCCGACATGGCCGGCATCATCTTCTGCGTCGCCTTCTCGGGGCAGCGTCAACATGCGAAGCGCCTGGTTACCGCCGTCAAGGGCCACCTGAAGAACCTCGCAAGCACTCACGACGAATTCGCCGTGACCGTGCGCGACGGGAACTGGGAACTCTCCGACGGCAATACCCGCGCGCTGCTGTACAAAGCGCTGTTGCTGAAGAAGCTGGGCTTGCTGCGTGGTGAAATTCCAGTCTCGTACACGTACGAAGACCTGCCAACGAAGGTGCGTGTCAGCTTCACCGAAACGATGACGTCCGAGCAGAGCCTGCTGGTCTACAACCAGTACAACTCGCGCGAAGCCGTCAAGACCACTCGCGATACCGTGCACACTGCCCTGAAGATGACGGCCACTGAATTCGGCCTCGAGCTGCACAGCGACTTCTTCCGCAATGAAGGCGCAATCGTGACGGCTTCGGAATACGCGTTCTTCCCAGGCCGCGTCAAGCCGGAAATCGCTGTGAAGGTGCTGCAGCCAATCCTGCCTACTCTGGACCAGATGGGACTGACCCGCAAGGTCGGCCTGCCTACCACGCTCCCTGGCGGTGCTGTTGCCGCTCTGGCGGTGATGGCGGCCATTGACTCGGTTCTGGCGCTCGAGTTTGCCAATGCGGTTGTTACCGCAACGGTCGACGAGACTGCCGATACGATGACGCTGCCGGCGCTGTTTGCCCTGCGTGTGCGCCAATTCAAGGCTCGCCACCAGTTCTCCAGTGCGGCCGCTCTGCGCCCAGCAGTGGCGGAGCTGGTCGGTATCGCCATGGCGTATGTCCAGGCAACTGACAAGGACGTGGCTGCTCCAAAAGAGTTCTACCAGCCGTGCAGCGTAACGGAACTGGTGACGAACGCACAGACCAAGCACCCGATGCTGGCTGCCGTGTTCGCTCGCCGCGATTCGCTGCTGCTGCAGGAGCGTACGGGTGCCCCTCAGGCGTCGCTTGCGCTGGATGCCGAAGCTGCCGCTGAAGCTGCTCCAGAAGCGTCTGACAGTACCTCGGCTACGGCTGCTGCTGCGGACAATGCTGGCAATGCTGATGCCGAAGACAAGGTGACAACCGGTGCCGAAACGCAACCGGAAGAAGCCGAAGCAACTGCATGATGACGACAACGCGCTAACCCGCATTTCAATGCGCCCGAACCAAATGGTTCGGGCGTTTTTCTTTGGCGCTGTCATCTACGGCGGAAAAGAAACTCAGTGCCTATACGCCCCAGTCCTCCACTGAACCTTTACTGACCATGATTCGATTCCTCCGCCAGAACGCTGAAATTCTCACCGCCGTCTGCGTTCTCGCCTCCTTGCTTATCGGCGGCTCGCTCCTTTACGTTAAAATCCAATCTGACGAAGCTGGCCAGGCCGAGCTAGACGCGCTGGTGGTCTCTGAGCCGGCCAAGCACCAAGTAGCTGTGCCCACGGCTGCTCCCACTCCCACCATGACCGCAACGAAGCCGTAACGACTACGCCCCTTATCAGGGGTCCTTGCGCCGTAGGTTTTTGCAGGCCGCCGGCGCGTATCTCGCTTACCTGGACACAGAAGACAGCTATGGCTCCAACCTACGTACTCGGCTTCATGTTTGACGACACCGCTCGCAAAATACTGCTTATCCGTAAGCGCCGCCCAATCTGGCAAGCAGGACGGTTGAACGGAATCGGAGGGAAGATAGAGCCAGGTGAATCCCCTATTGCTGCACTGGTAAGGGAGGTCGGGGAAGAAACAGCCCTTGATACGACGCCGGCCCAGTGGCGCTACTTCGGCATTCTCGATGGGCCAGAATTCCGGGTGCACTGTTTTGAAACCCGGGATGCTCGTATCGAGCAAGCTGTCGCCTTGACCGACGAACTCCTGGAGGTAGTACCTGTCGACTACGCCCTGATTGACCGCGAAGGCCAGATAGGACTCGCAGCGCTTGTAATTGAAGCACTCAATCCTCAGCAGCCTTTCGTTCGCGTGAGCTATGGCAACCATGCGCAGAACGAATCGGAAAGGTTTCCCTCTGGATGTCCTGGCCTATAGCCGGCATTGCCCACGGTTCAAAGCACCTCCTAGGTGCTTTTTTTACGACCAATACCGCCGGCATATTCGTTAAGGTGTAATGTTCGGACAGCTCCTGGACGATGCCCGCAAAAAAGCCCAGACACAAGGTCTGGGCTGAATGAAGCGGCGGGGGCTTACATCATGAAGCCACGCGAGAAGTCAATCGGCGTACGCGCTTGCGGCTTTTTGACCGACACTCGCATACCTGTTGACGCACTGCTGGCAGCGGTCAGCTTAGATGCAAGCGCGTCTGCCGATAGGGGGCGATTATCCTTGGCGTCGCGCTTTTCCAGTTCCTTGGTAAGGAAGGCGAGACGGCCAGCCATGGCGCGGCGTACCTTCGGAGCAGCTGTCTTACTTTGAACCGGGCACGACAGAAACGAATCGAGCACACCAATGAGCACCTTAAGCTCCCGGGTTGGGATTCGCGAGCCGCGGTCGATGGCTTCGACAGTCGCCGAGCCATGCGCCGGCGAGTTTCCAAACGCGCTCAGTTTGGGCGGACGGAACTTTTTGACACCGGTGAGATTGCGAACGAAAGTGACCATGATGACCTCCTGAAATTATCCTGAGAGGTATAGGCACGGCCATGCGCATCGAGCTGCGGCTTAATGAAAGAAAAACCCCACCGCACGAGCGGTGGGGTTGTGAAGAGTAGCGGCAGCGAATTAGCTTGCCATTGGCTCGATGACCTTTTTGAACGGCGGTAGCGCGGCGAGCATACGGCGACCGTAGCTTGTCGACGCCAGGCGACGGTCAAACACGGTAATGCGGCCACGGTCCGACTCGCGACGAAGCAGTCGACCAACCATCTGGAGCAGTCGGGTCATCGCATCGGGCAGCGAACGCTCACCGAAGTAGCGGGAGCCCATGACTTCCGCAAGTTCCTGCTCGACCGGGTCCGTTGGCACCGCGAAAGGCAGCGCCAGCACTACAACGTGTTCGCACAGCTTGCCAGGCAGGTCCAGGCCCTCAGCCATGGTCGCCATCCCCACCAGAATCGAGGGAAGGCCCTGTGCTACTCGGCGCTTGTGCTTTGCCAGCAGCGGCTTGATGGCCATGTCGTTCTGGACAAGCACAGCTTCTTCACCAAAACGCGATTTCAGCATTGGCCCGACTTCGCGCAGCATCACGCGGGACGGTACAAGCACCAATGTCGCTTCCTTGGGCAGAATAGCTGTTGGAAGTTTCTGACGCAGTTCAGCGAGGTAGGCAACGCGTTCTGCCTGCTTTGGCGTAGCGCGCATCGCCGGCACAACCAATTGCGATTCACCGTACGGGAAAATGTACGGAAGCACCTCGAAGTGGCTGTTGGCCGGCATGCCGCACCCGCGCTGGAAGCTGCCAAAGCCGTCTAGGTCTCGCAAGGTGGCCGAGACAAAGGCGGGCGTTGCACGAGGGGAGTCCCACAGCAGCGGCTTGAGCACATCGGCGCCGCTGATTGGCGAGGTATGGATGCTTACCCGCTCATCTGCCTTCGAGACCCAACGCACATAACGCTGAGGCCCCGTGAAGGCCGAAATGCATTGGAACGTCTGCTTCAACGCCTTACCGGCTGAAAGTGCCAGGTGAGTAGCTTCGAGCAGCGACTTGCGCACGGCCGGCTGGCTAATCGCAGGCAGTTCGCTAATACCCGTCAAGACCGAAGCGATGGCGCCCGAGACAGCCGGGAACTCCGCCGCAACTGCCAGTGCTGCATCGAGCAGCGGTTTTGGCACGATTCCCTTGGAGAAGCGCAGCTGGCCGGTCTGGTCATCCACCGCGATATCCTCGAGAGCGACCAAGAGCCCTTGGAACGCCAGGATGAGTGCTTTGGCTTCAAACCGCTCAGGCGCCGTTTCCGGACGCTTGAGCAGCACGGCAAGCTCTGCGTGACGACTCAGGATGCTCACGATAGTGCGAAGTCGGAATACGCGGTTGAGCGCGTCCACAACCTCAACTTCCCGCTGGCCGACCGAAATAGCCTTCAGGGGAAAATTGTGGGCCTCGTCGACGACAAGCATGTACTTGGCGGCCGGGAAAAATGCGTCCTGGTCGTCTGCGTGCATCTGCAGGTCTGCCAGTACCAGGTCGTGATTGGCGATGATAGCCGTTGCACCACCCATCTTCGCGCGCGCCTTCATGTAAGCGCAGGAGTCGTGAAACTCACACTTTTTGCTAGTGCAGGTCTCACCTTTCACCTGGATGCGAATTAGCGAACGAGGCTTGTCGCCCATGAAGTTGTCGAAATCCCCATCCCAGGCGCCGGTCGTAAATTCGTTGACCATTGAGGACACGTCGTCGACGTTGATTTCAGCGGTTGGGTCAGGCAGCTCGTCTTCAGAGCCGGCATCTTCCAGGACGCTCACTCCCGAGCGTTGCAGTTCTTTCGCATCCCGAATGCACAGGTAGTTGCCCTTGCCTTTGGCGAGCGCGAACTGGTCCATGCGGGCACAGCCGGCCGCTTCGAGTTTAGGAAGGTCGCTCTGCATCAGCTGTGCCTGCAGGGCTTTCGTCGCCGTAGCAACGACCATCGGGTCCGTGCTCGGGGCGACTTGGCGAGCCGCCAGCATGCCAATGAGGTATGCCAGGGTCTTGCCTGTTCCCGTAGGTGCTTCGGCAGCCATTGGCTTGCCCGTGAGGAGACTTACGCATACAAGTCCGGACAGCATGCGCTGGCCTTCCCGTGCACGGAAGTCGGGCTGTTTTTCAAGCGCAGCGTATGCTTGGTCGATAAACAGCTTGGCTTTTTCAGGGACCGCGCTCATGGCGGCAGGGTAAGTGCTCATATGTTCCTTCGTATTTGGAGTCCGGGGACGGACTTGTCCTGTTCGGTATAGGAAGCAGGTGTTGCCCGCACTGCACTGACACAGCGAGTTTTCGACTCCTGTGTAGTGCTCGGGTTTAGCCGTAATCGAAGGTATTCGTTTTCATGACTCAGTAGCCTGGTGCCTACACGCTTCAAGGAAACATTAAACCAAGGTCAACCCATGAACAATAACAACAGCTACTTCATCCTCGGCGCTCCAGACCCAGAGATGCTCACCATCGAAGCAATCCTGAAGGAACGCAAAATACCTTACGGATTTGCTACGTTGCGCGGGCGACAGGTTCAGACGTTCGAAGCCTACAAAGCCGACGGTAGCACGACCCTCATCCCCGCCGGCGCCAGTATCGTGTTCGTCGAATGCTCTGTAATGGGCCTCGACGCCAGCTTCATCATCGACCATCACCACGAAGGTGACCCAGGCTATGGAAAGCCGCCGGAATGCTATCTGGAAGGCTCGTCGCTCGGCCAATTCCTGGCCTATATGGGCATCGAACCCACTCAGCAGCACCGCATCGTCGCGGCTGCTGACCATTGCCTGATGCACGCCTACCAAGGGCGCTGCCCGGGCGTGTCGGTCGAAGAATTACGTGCCTGGCGCACATCGTCCCGCGCAGCTGCGCGTGGACTGCAGGAAGGTGAGCTGACGCAGCAAATTGCGCAAGCCTCAGTTACGCTGAAAAGCGCAGAGCGTATCGAGATGGGCGGCGTCCCCGTGGCCTTCCTCGAAGAAGTCCCTCCTGAGACCGCTGAAGCGTCAGCGCGCGATGGAGTGCCTTACGCTTACGTGACCAAGCGCGCCGATGGCACCCGAAAAGCAGGCATTCAGAGCGCACCGCCTGAAGCCATCCGAGCCTGGATGGAACATTGCGGTCTGCGCGGCATTTACGGCGACCCACAACGTGGTTTCGCCGGCGGTTACTTCCCGGAACCCGCCTTTGCCCTCCCGGCTTAACGCCAAGGCTCGAATTTCGAGCAGCAGTAGATTCAAAAGACCTCCAGGCTCACGCCTTGGAGGTCTTTTCCTTACTTAGAGAGAACTCCCTGCCCCACACGAGGGGGAGGGCAAAAGGGTTATTTCTTCTTCGGCTTTTTGCCTGGTTTCACTTTTCCAGTCTCCCCTCCACCCGGCTCACTCACAGTAGAACCCGCTACGGCTGTTCCGCCAACCTTTAGCGACAGCGTAACGCCCGAAGTCGGGGTAATGGAGAGGTACTCCATATAGCGCCCCTCTTGGCTGGGGGAAAACACAACACCGACGCTGCAGGTTCCCCGCGGAGGCAGACGGGCGCAGCCATAAAGCGTGGCGCCGAACGGTGCTGCAACGGCAACTCCCGGAATACCCCAAGGAGCCGACGAAGTATTCTGCAAAATTGCAGTGCGGACCTCAGAGGTCTTCCCCACTGCTGCCGTTAGCTTATGCAGCTTTCCTTCAGGTAGGGCAAACGCAATGACATTTTTAGCCTTTACCTGCTCGACACGGTCTGCCTTGTCTCGAACGATAAACTCTGCTGCGCGCTTGGCATGCACCGTTTTGACCGCATGAAGCGATACCGGATAGGTGAAGCCCGACGACAGTGCGGCCGGCGCACAGGCGGCCGTTGCTAAGCCGGCCTTAGCCGCGGCCAAGCCTTGCATGAAGCCTTCGAGCTCGGCCGGGCTTTGCAGTACGGCACTCAGGCATAGGCGAGCGGTGGTGCCGTCGCTACTGGTCGGTTCCAGCGTGATTGCAACGGTACGCGCTGCGTTGTACACCGGTTCGAACTTGTAGGCCGAGAATAGCTCTTCCAACGTAGCTGGAATCGGACTAGCAAGCACTTCGTCGCCAATATCGTATTTGCTGCTCGTATAGGCGAGCTGTTTGGCCGCCCAGGCGCGCTCATACCGCGCGATACTGGAAGATACGTCAGTGCGCCAAGTCGTCGTTGCAGGCGCCTCGGCTTGGGCGCCCAGGGGCATCAGGCATGCCAGGGCGAGAATATAAGGGATGCGCATTATTGAACCTCCGGAACATATTGAACGTAGTAGGTCATTGCCGCTGGCGCTGGAAAACCCGAAGGCGTCGAGGCGGTTGCACCGGCGCATCCAATAGTCATGACCGCTTGGGTGGCCCCTAGCGTTTTCGCGAGGCGAGCTAGGCCACGGTATGTCCCCTCATCGACCTGAGCACCTCGGACACAGAAATAGTCCAGGCCGGCGTAGTGCCCGGATGACTGGTGCCCGTAGACCCAGGCCATGGATTTCGGTGCCTTGGGCAGGAAGCCATAGTGCGTTGCGAGCAGACTTCGCATTCCTCCGTCTGCCTCGTTGCTAGGGACAGGAGGGGTCTCGTCAGGGCTACTGGCAGTAGCGAGCTCGTAGGCCCGTTCAAGCCGTGCAAAACCCTTTTCTGCCAGGTCGTAGGAGACCTGGGCGTTTTGAATCCACCAGGGTGTGTAATTGATGGCAGCAACCGACAGGGCCGCCAGCGTAGCGATGGTGATAGCAAGGAGAATGAGGCTGGACATTGGCACTGAACGGTTAGAGGGGTTCGCACGTATAGCCAACGTCTTTATCCAGGTGCGCCGAAAAACCCCGTCCTTCAGGTCGGGGATGAAAGGCGCAAGTCTTGCTCGACCGTAGAACTAAAAAGTCAGGCTATACTGCTGTATGCCTGAACAGTATTCCGCTTCTTTGTCGACTCGTGTCTTGAGGCTCCGCCTCAAGGACAAACACGCGGTCGTGCTGCGGCAAATGTCCCGGGATGTCAACTTCGTCTG
>Ga0265798_10000168_pt1 | contig 125819 bp, 146 predicted proteins | sample P3T30metagenome_FD_192430 | JGI IMG/M metagenome (GOLD analysis project Ga0265798, IMG submission 192430) | Plant litter microbial communities from East Loma Ridge, Irvine, California - P3 T30 | ecosystem: Environmental > Terrestrial > Plant litter > Unclassified | place: USA: California...
AGAGGAGCTGGTTGATGAGGGCTTGAGCGGCATCGCGGGCAGTGGCAGCGAGGGTGGCTTCGTCGGCGCCGGCGGGGACGGGGTTGGGGTCGTTTGCGAGCAGGTTGCCCAGGTCAAAGGTGAAGGGTGTGGGCTTGTTCACCGTGACAGGTCTTGGTTGAGTCAGCAACGGTGTGGTAGAGGACAAAGCAAGCATGCGACGTACAGTCGGCTGGAGATGGTCGAGTCTGCGACGGAAGGTGCGCCGTTGGACTTGACGTCCATGGCGCCTCCGTTGATTTCGTCGGCGAGTTGAGAATGCGTGGGCGAAGTGCCACCAAGCGCGACGCCGCCGTCCATTTCGGTGTCTGACATTTTGCGAGGGTCGAGTGGTTTTGGTAGAATTTCACTTTGCGCGCCTGCTGCCAAAAGTTCAGAATAAATTTCGAGTCCGTGCACGAGCGGCGGACTCCCGAGGCTGCGACCATCACAGAATTCGTCTCTCGCATCGCCAATTCGCCCATTGCGGAGGGCCAGAGCCTCAACCACCCGTCATGCCGCCGTCCACGTGTCTCCGGAGCTTCTCGCAGCTGTCGCTTGATGCCGCCGCCCATGGATGCATCGCACCGCGCGTGCTACGCCCCCAGATAGCCTGCTTTTCCACGTCGTCCGCCCGCTATGCCGTGACAGGACCCAAGAAGAAGGGCATGACCGCCGCCCCCAAGAAGGGTGTCAAGTCTCTCAACACGAAGAAGGGCAGAGGAGCATCAGGAGGTGACTCGGGCAAGCGGCCGGCCCAAGGAGAGCGAAAAGCCCAGCGGAAGCGCATCGTTCTGAGCAACGACAACGCACTTGAAGTATCTTCGCTGCGGGACCTCACCAAGGACAATGTGCTCAGCGAACAGAATGAGGGCAAGGTCATGGGACTACCGCAAGAGACTGTAGTGGATGCGCTGCGAGCCGTCGAGGCATTCAAAACAAGCCAGGGATGGGGTCTGTTCCGCCGACCAGCTGTGTTGATGAGGAAGGAGGCGATTGAACTCGCGAGGCTGTTCAACGAGGCCGAGAGCTCCAAGAAGACGATAAGACGGATACTGTGCGGACAAAGAATGAGCGGGAAGAGCACATTGGTACTTCAGGGCCTTACCATGGGTTTTATACGGGACTGGTTTGTGATCAACATCCCAGAAGGTATGGACTGTGGTTTCGAGGCAGAAACGTGCCACTGACAACTCTCAGCCCAAACCCTCGTCAACGCGCACACAGACTATGCGCCTCTTCCCAACTCAGAACCGATGCAATATACTCAAGATACGTACACGGCAAATCTTCTCCAGCAAATCCTCCTGTCCAACGGGCCATTCCTTGCTGCCACAAAATTGAGCACGCAGCCTGAACTGCCTCTGCCGCTTCCTGCGGGTGCTACACTGAAAGAGCTGGCGGCGCTTGGTATGGCCAACCCCGAGGCATCATGGCCAGTCTTTGTTGCGTTATGGAATGAACTATCTCTGCCCGGCCGTCCACAAATTCTGCTTGCGCTCGATGGTCTGTCGCATATCATGCGCCACTCCGAGTACATGTCTGCAGAAGTAAAGCCAATTCACGCTCACGACCTGACTCTTGTACGCCACTTCGTCGATCACCTTTCAGGCCAAAGGAAACTACCCAACGGCGGCGTGGTGCTCGGCGCAACATCACGATCAAACGCCCCTACGTCGCCAGCGATGGATCACTGCATCGAAGCAGCCGAAGCCCGTCAGAAGTCTGCAGACAAACTGCCAGAATGGAACCCCTACAAGAGCGTAGACCTGCGCGTCATGGAGGCTCTCAAGGATCTCCACAGCGACTCCAAGGGGCTTGACATTATTAATGTCGGCGGGCTGACCAAGGAAGAGGCGCGATCGATCATGGAGTACTACGCCGAAAGCGGGATGCTACGACACCAAGTCAATGAGGGCTTCGTGGCGGAGAAGTGGAGCCTGGCGGGTATGGGCAACATTGGCGAGCTAGAGAAAGCAAGTGTACGGATGCGGTTGTAGTTGTATTATACTGTGACACGAATTGTAAATCAAGCATGTCAATATCAAGTATCATTTGGTATTGCTAGTTGTAACGGCATATTCAGACCAACGGCCTTTCCCATGGCCCCTATCCATATGGTCAGATACTTATCTGCTGTTATGACGCTCTCGACACTGGCCTCCATCACATCAGCCGTCTGACATGGATGAATGAAGAAGACGGGTCTGTTGGTGAGCGGGTGCTCCTGCGATGGTTAGTTAAATCCAATACATGAGATTACACTTCTCACAGCAATGGTAATGCCTCCAATGACACCAACATTCTCTGTCTGAGCTTTGAACTGTGGCGGGACCAAGTGCTCGTACAACGTAGTCATTGTCGGCGGATACCGGTGCTCAGGGTCACGAATGCTGATGTACAAGACGGGCACGCGATAGACATCCGATAGGACGATATCGTAGTCTACAACTGGCTGGGGTGCTACGGCGTCGTGAAGAGCTTCCTACCTGAACTGAGCTCGTATTAGCAGATCAGGGCCCCGGCATCACCCACCTCGTCGTCGTCTACTACTTCCTCCTCTTCAATAGCGTCCCGATCACGCACCGCAGGTCGATCTGCGCAGAGCGGCAGATGGGTAGTAATGTTGAGATATACGGACCCATTTCGGTGCCTCTTCTCCACGGAAAGCCACTCGTGCTGCGCGCTACCTCTCAGCTGGAAGCATCGCTGCAGCGCATCGCAGGCCTGCTCAAACTCAATTGCATCGAGGTGAGGAAAACCTGGAAGCATGCTTGTGCGTGGTTTTGTTTGGGCTGAGTAATGCAAATGAGGAAGCTGTCATAGGGTGACTCGATACAGTCCATGGATGGCAGTTGACGCAGGTTGCAAGCCGACAAAGTGGGCAGCCCATAGGTGTAGCCGGTGCGTCGCTCCGGGCCAGTCAACAGGGCGGCAGGCTCGCCACGCGCAAATCGGCAGGGGTGCGACGCGACTTCCCCGGCTCCAGGGCTTGGCTGCCTGCAACATCGTCCAAGGCTCGAGGGCCTGCGGACGTTCAATCTCAGTCCAGCTTAGCGGCCCAGACTCGCCCGCCCTTACTATTCGTTTCCATCGTTCGCAACACTATGCTGCCTATCTAGACAGTCACACCCGCGCCAGCATTGACCCCGTCTCCGTCGCCGTCTCCGTCTCGACTCCACTACTCGCCCTTGTTGTCAAGATGCCGGCCCAGACTGAGAAAAGCCAGCTCAAGCGAAACCGCGTAGGTAGCCGTTGTACTGCCAAGTATGTGACTGGGAGCGGGCGCTGACGCTTCAATTGCTGTAGTACTCGCAGGGCGAAGAGGCCGAACCAAAGCGCACTCGCCACTCGCGCCTGTCGCCGCCTCCCAACGGCCGTCTTAAGCAGGGACCGTTGCCTTCGCCTGTAACCCACAAGGAATCCACCGGAGACGCTTCGGAAGGCTACAAAGAAGGCACACAGAGTCCCCCGCCTAGCAAGCCAAGCCAGGCACGCGGTGGTCTCTCGTCGCCCCCATCCGACACCCAGCCCTTCTCCCAGTTCGTCTACCCGCCCGACAGCCGGACGTACGCCGTAGAAGATGAAGAGGAAGAAGAGGTCTGGGGCTACCTGGTGCCTATGGATGGCCGGGACAAAGACGTGCTAGTACTGCGCCGGCGACAGGCCTGTCCCGTTCCGCAGGCACTCGTTGGCCAGACCGAAGGAACAGAGCGGGTAAGCAAAGAAGAGTACAAAAAGCAGGAGGATAGGTACGAGAAGGAGAAGCAGGAGCGCGGTGTACCAGCCGGTGGCTACCTCATCGGTCGCCACAGAGAGTGCGGTAAGTCGCGGTAATAGTCCCTGCGAAAGAGCGCTTGTCTGACACGTTGCAGATCGAGTCCTCAGTTCACCTACCGTCTCAAACCGGCACTGTCTGCTGTTCACTGAGAAGAAGGGCGGCGATGTTGTCGCTGTACTCGAAGACTTGTCTGGAAACGGAACATTTGTCAACGACATCTTCGTTGGACGGAACAAGCGACGCGAGCTGCGCGAAGGTGACGAGATTGCCATCTTGGACCAAGCCCGCTATGTCTTCAGATACCCGTTGAAGCGCAACACCCACCGATTCCGACAACAATACACCATGCAGGAGCAGTTAGGCAAGGGTCATTTTGCTTCAGTATACCTCTGCGCAGAGAAAGCGACCGGCGTACGGTACGCAGTGAAGAAGTTCGAGAAGCGTTCTGGTCCTGGTGAGAAGTCCAAGGTCGAGGGTCTGCAACAAGAGATTGCCGTGCTTATGAGTGTTAGCCATCCGGCGCTGCTCTGTCTCAAGGACACATTTGATGAGGATGATGGTGTCTACCTCGTGCTCGAGCTCGCGACTGAGGGCGAGTTGTTCAACTGGATCGTCATGAAACAAAAGTTGACCGAGGCGGAGGCGCGCAAGGTATTTGTGCAATTGTTTCAGTCGGTTAAGTACCTGGTAAGTCCCCAAATATCCTTCTGATTCAACGCTAACACGTACCAGCATGAGCGCAACATTGTACACAGAGATATCAAGCCCGAGAACATCTTGCTCACAGATAAGGATCTGTCGATCAAGCTGGCTGATTTTGGTCTTGCCAAAATTATCGGTGAAGAATCTTTCACAACAACACTGTGTGGAACTCCGTCATGTATGTTGTCCTGTTCCAAAGTACGACAGTACGCTAATTTTTCCAGACGTTGCGCCCGAAATTCTGGAAAATTCCAACCACCGCCGCTACACCAGAGCTGTAGACGTTTGGTCATTGGGCGTCGTACTGTACATCTGCCTGTGTGGGTTTCCTCCCTTCTCAGACGAGCTGTACAGTGAGGACAACCCATACACACTATCGCAACAGATCAAAATGGGCCGCTTCGACTATCCGTCACCGTACTGGGATTCCGTTGGCGACCCTGCGCTGGATCTCATCGACAAGATGCTCACAGTCGATGTTGAGAAACGGATATCGATTGATGAATGCCTGCAGCACCCGTGGACTACGCAAGACAAAATAAGCGTCACCGACAGCACAGACGGTCTTACGGGGGCCATATCCAAGCTCGATTTCTCCAAGCGCAAGATACAACGGGAGCGCACTATGCTTAGTAGCATTAATGATGTTAAGGTCACTCGTGTCATCAACGCCGCTGAAGGCCAGGAGCCCGTCAAGGTTTACGCAAAGAATGGAGTTGAGAACGGCACAAAGATGAACGGCAAGACCCATGGTGCTGCAGAAGTAAGGCCTGCCGATGAGCGAAATCCCAACGAGTTTGTCGAGATGGGCGGTAAAGGCGATCAGACTCTGTACTCGGAAGAGGACGACGGTTCCCGCTATGCGACTGACCAAAGCCTTGCATCCGCACAGAGCAAAGGTCAGGTGAACTGAGATGGTGTGGTATTTCTTTCGAGCGGAGCGTCTGGCGTATTCTGAGGGTTAACGGGTCATGGGAGTTCTACGGCAGCACAGGCAGAAGTGTAAAATAGTGGGCTAGGGGCCAGTACACATACTGCGACCTACCTAGGTAGTCATTTTACAGAGCATAGCGTAGTAAAGATGACATTTTGCACCATGACCCCACCCGTTCTACACTGCTATCATAATGCCCAGAGTAAGTCCAGCCACAAGGCTGGGAAACAGGATAATGAGAAGTCGACTGCCCACAGTGCTACCTATGCAGAAAGCCCAAAATTGGCCAGCCCAAACTCCAAAGAGCCAGGAGTAGAAAAATTCGGGAAAGAAAAAGTATCCGATCAAGCAAAGAAGACTCGTACCCAACATAGCCAAGAACCACCATTTTTCCTTCTTGAACCAAGTTTTGAGGCCGTTTCGAATACTATGAGTTTTCAGCCCAGTGTCAGGATAGGCGTGGAAGACTGTGCCGCCCTGTATCTCTTTGTCGACTCTTTCTTTCAGTTGTTTTTCTCTAAGCACTGAAAGATCAGTGTCCTCGATATCGAGCTCAATCCTCATAGCTGCTGCCAACTTGAGGACTGCGCGATATTCGCCAGAGACTTCTTCGAACTGGGCATTGTTGGACGCAATAGTGAAATGTGTATAAATCCACATTATATAGATCCCGACTGTCCATGCGAGCAGCAGTACCATGCTGATGATGAGCTGCAAAAGTGAGAATCCCCATTTATAGTCCTAGACCAAAAGCTTAGTATGAAATGATAATATCTCAAAGGCGTAGTGACGACCTACCCCCGTGTTCTGACATTTGCCGTAGAGCTCCATGTACGTGCGATCGAAGGTTTTGTTCCCCCTCACCCAAGTTACGTCTAATGATTCAGGAGAGTCTTGGCCCCCGAGGCTCTTCGCTTCGCTTTTGTACGCAGTGATATTGAGGACAGGCGGTTCTATGAGCGTGTCCATAAATTGCGACGATTCGTTTCGGGTTCCGCCAAGTCCATGTTGTTTGACATCTGTGACTGCTTAGTAGGTACACCATATACATCACGCACGGTCTTACATTGAGAGACATGTGCCACTAGGTTGCACGTAGAGCTGCGGCGACTCGGCGGCTCGGGAGTACGGGTCCATGTGCTGCAGCTATGCCGACGCCGTGTTGGAGGCAAGCCGAAATATCATCAACAACGAACCCAAAGCGCAGTAATGTTTATACACCTGATGGAACAAGAGCCGTAACGGAATAGGCTAGGGATAAGTACATGTACTGCGCAGTGAAATGATAGAGCATACCCAGGTACCTAGGTAGCGTAGTAAGGGTGAAAACTCACACTTCGATACTGCCTGCTTCGGGTTGTGGATAAGGTGATGTATCCCTCAGGCCAATGACATGGCACGATGTACGATGAGAGGGTATTTGGTCTGGATGGCCTGTCAGTGGTGCCATCTCTCTCCTTTGAACGGGTGCGCTAGGATCCGCAAGCCGGTCCCTGCCAAGCTCTCGACACCGCCCACCGCCCGCCAGCCCACTCATCCACTCAGACGCCGCCCTGTACGGCTATAGTATGATTGGATAGCCTGGCCCCTGCGCGAGCCTCAACCCGTGGGAAATTTATTGAGGCGCGTCCCCGTCAACAGCGCCTTTCCCTCACGCCCTTGACTTCTGTTGTTGCTTCTTGTCGCACAGTATGGGTCTCCTCGCCAATGTCGCCGGCCCCTTGGGCAACTTCACCTCCACCTCGTCGCTTCCCGTCCTCGTCGCCGCCGGCTTCGCCTCCTTTATCCTGCTGGCCGTCGTTCTCAATGTCTTGAAGCAGCTGCTGCTCAAGAACCCCAATGAGCCGCCCCTCGTGTTCCACTGGCTGCCTGTGATTGGCAGTACCGTCACATATGGCATGGACCCGTATGCGTTCTTCTTCGCCAACCAGAAGAAGGTGTGTAGGAGATGCAATGGCAGGTTGAACATGACTGACTGGAAGTAGTATGGCAATGTCTTCACCTTTATCCTCCTCGGCCGCAAGATGACTGTGTGCCTCGACACCACCGGCAACAACTTCATCCTCAACGGAAAGATCAAGGACGTCAACGCCGAGGAGATCTACTCCCCGCTCTGCACACCGGTCTTTGGCAAGGATGTCGTGTACGACTGCCCCAACTCGAAGCTCATGGAGCAGAAAAAGGTGCGCACCACCCAGTCTCATACTCGACCCATGGCTAACGCGAGGACAGTTCGTCAAGTTCGGTCTCACCCAAGACGCCCTCCGCTCCTACGTTACCCTCATCACACAAGAATGCGAAGACTTCGTCAAGCGCCACAAGGCTTTCAAGGGACAGAAGGGCACTTTTGACGTCCCCAAGGTCATGGCCGAACTCACCATCTACACCGCCTCTCGTTCGCTCCAGGGCCAGGAAATCCGCAACTCGTTCGACTCCAAGTTCGCTGAGCTATACCACGACCTCGACATGGGCTTCTCACCCATCAACTTCATGCTGTCTTGGGCCCCGCTTCCCCACAACCGCGCACGCGACAACGCGCGTGAGACGATGATCAAACTATACTCTGAGGTCGTTCGCAAGAGGAGATCGGGTGAGGTCAAGAAGGACTCTCCCGACATGATCTGGCATCTTATGGACTGCAAGTACAAGGACGGCACACCGGTACCCGAGCACGAGATTGCCGGAATTATGATTGCGCTGCTGATGGCTGGTCAACATTCGTCCTCATCAACCATCTCCTGGATCATACTCCGATTGGCACAAAATCCCCACCTGGTCGAGGAGCTCCTTGCTGAGCAGAAGTCGGCTCTTGGTGAGGACCTCCCACCGCTAACCTACGAAGACCTCCAGAAGCTACCCCTCCACACTCAGGTCGTCAAGGAGACCCTCCGTATCCACGCCCCGATCCACTCTATCATGCGCAAGGTCAAGCAACCTCTTGTCGTCGATGGAACAAACTACGTTGTACCCACCTCCCACACGCTTATGTCCTCGCCTGGTTTCTCCGCTCAGCTCGACACCCACTTTGTCAACCCCTCCGTCTGGGACCCGCATCGCTGGGACGCCGAGCACCAGCAATACGACGAGGAGCGTGACGACGCCGACCAGGAGAAGATTGACTACGGCTGGGGTGTTGTTTCCAAGGGAACAAACTCTCCCTACCTACCCTTTGGCGCTGGAAGGCACCGATGCATCGGCGAGCAATTTGCTTACCTCCAACTGCAGACCATTCTCGTAGCATTCGTGCGCGAGTTCAAGCTCAGGAATGTGGGCGGCAGCAAGGACATTGTCAACACCGACTACTCGAGTTTGTTCTCCAGGCCGTTGGCTCCCGGTGTTGTAGAGTGGGAGAAGAGAGAGAAGGAGTTGTAGAGGACTTTACAACCCTTCATTGCTCTATGAAGCTTTGCGTTTTTAATGATGGGTGCATGTAGATACAGGCGGTTATCCTGCTTTCTACAAGCATGAGCGCGCATGAGGTTCTGGGTTCCGTTCCATGCCAACATAGACTTTGGGATTAGTATATTAGTTAATACTTTTGGGTATCTAGGAGGAAAAGATGTAATGAGAATCGAACATAACAGTAACATGCCTTGATACGAGTTTAGTCGTGTTGTAGAGGTTCCATGCCGGATAAGGCCGACTAGGTCCATAGTGCATAGCCGAGGACATGTCATAGCCTTTCGGTAGGTCTACCGGAACCTCTAAACGTGGAGCGCGTCATCTTTCCTAGTCACGCATCCGACTGGGGTCATCACGTTGCACCTTTTCACATACCTCGGATTTGAAAGAGATTCATTTTGCGGTGTACCGGAGTGGTAGAAAAGAGTTGGAAACCCAGCATTTACCAGAACTACTTACTCACACTTGGTTTCCACAAAGCTGTCCGACAACCAGACTAAAGACTATTCAAGACGAGTAAAGATTGCCATTAGAAGGGAAGATTTGATGATGGATGACATGCAAAGATTGAAAGTGGATTACCCATGGATTCAAACGCCGCTGGTGGTAGGCGCGCCGATGCGCTTGATCGCTCTAGCGGACATGGCTGTTGAAGTATCGAAAGCCGGTAAGTTGAAGAAGAGACCATCACATCAATTCTCCTTTAGGTTTCTGTAGTGGATAACTACTTGGTCAAGCCCCTCCATCTCATCTCATGCTTCACAATACGCATTGATACTCCAACATCATCCTAACCAACCCACACAGGAGGAATCGGCTTCATAGGCGCAGGAACAGACGTATCAGATTTAGAATCCCACATGCAGCACGCAAAAACACTCCTGAACGACACACCTACCGCACTACCAACGAAAAACAGAACACTTCCCATCGGCATCGGCTTCATAAACTGGGGCGCAGATCTCGAAACGGCCATACCCATCATCGCGCAACACCATCCAGCAGCAGTATGGTTCTTCGCGCCTTCATCAACAGCATCCCTCGTGCAATGGGCAGAAGCAAGTAGAACCGCTTCTCCCTCGACGAAGATCTGGGTTCAGGTAGGCAGTGTAAAAGATGCTGTGGAAGTGGTCGAACAAATCGGCCCAGATGTCCTCGTCGTCCAAGGCACAGACGCGGGAGGTCATGGTCTCGTTCAAGGCGCAAGTATCGTCACCCTCCTCCCTGAAGTCGGTGACGCCATCGACACCCTCCATCACCGAACCCAAAGTGCCAAACCCATCCTCCTAGCCGCAGGTGGCATATCCGAATCCCGCACCTTCACCGCATCCCTCACTCTCGGCGCCTCAGGCTGCGTCTTGGGGACGCGTCTACTCGCCACCCCCGAAGCAGCCATCAGCACTGGGTACCGCTCTGCTATCCTGCGCACCACCGACGGCGGACAAAGCACCGTGCGCACTAAAGTCTACGATTCCCTGCGCGGCACGAACTGGGCGGAGACGCATAATGCGCGCGGTATTATCACGCAGAGCTATGTGGATGCTGTGGAGAAGGGGATGAGTCAGGAGGAGAATACGCGGTTGTATCGGGAGGAGATGCGGAAGGGGGATGAGGGGTGGAGGGAGAGTGGGGGCAGGATGACGGCGTATGCGGGGAGTGGGGTTGGGTTGGTTAGGGAGGTGAAGGGGGCTGGGGAGGTTGTGAGGGAGGTTAGAGAGGGGGTTGTGGGTGTGCTGGAGGGGGTGGGGAGGAGGGCGAGGCTGTAGAGTAGGGGAGGAAGAACGGGACTGCGGCCTTCCTGATGCCCTCTTTTGTGGGTTCCTAAGATGGAGATGCGATTCATCTGGTAGGTGGAATGTACATATACATACATGCATGTCTGGAGTTCGTTTCTCTCGTGGAACGTATGAAAACACATAGTGGGCTGAGATGCGAGGGTGCGATGATGGAATCGTCGCTCGGATATTTTGATACATGGTAAGAAATAGAAGAGCATGCCACCTACTAACTGCTCGCTCGTATACTCCTGACGGCTGCCACGCACATAACCCCAAAACCATGCTCCATTCCCGCCTGCTCTTTCCTGTACTCCGGGTATTCTTGCACCGGATGCGTATGTGGCTCGACGTTGGTAATTTGATACTCGAGCTGTACAATCTGCAGCCCGCGGCCGTTCGGAACACTCTACAAAGCCTTGGTCGCCCGGTACCTGCCCGTCTTGAGGTTGAAGGCACGCTGGTCCTTCAACCACCGCCTGTATCCAGCCACGCTACCAATCTTCTCGCCGTAGTAGTCCGGTGGGGGGTTCGCGAGCGAAGAGGCAGTAGGGTCGACGCGGTGACGCTTGATGCGGTTGAAGAAGGCTGAATCTTTCTACACACACTACCGTCAGTATTCGCCATCTCATCACTCCCCAGACGTAACTTACCCGCGTGAATTCGCCCAGCACACCCCTGTAAGCCAGGTTGAAGACCTGGTTGCCGAAAATAGGCCCAATGAGCCATCCCACAGCCATCATGCCCAAGGTGCTCAGTCCCATGAGCATGAAGGGATCGAAGCCGCCCAGTTGGGCGGAGAGGGTCGCGTCATAGCCATTGTTGATCATGGTGGTGAGACCAAAGTACGTCACGCCCACGGCGCCGACTCCCGAGCAGGCCTGGCCGATTCTCCGGCGCGTGCGGCGTAGGGCGAAGAAGGCGTTCCATGTGAGTTGGGGTTGTGCGCCGGGCGAGTTGTTGGCCACGGGCTGTGCGGGCGCAGTCGATGCATGGCGTACTATCAGTCTGCTGGGAAATGTGGTGCGAGAGGCGGTGCTCGGGCTGGTGCGCTGTTGTTGTGGGAGCTTGCTTGGTCGTGTGCATGTGGAGAAGGAAGTCACGGCGGCGGTGGATGACGGCGCCAGGATCGCGGGTGGGAAGCGGCTGGCAAAGGCCCTCGCGGGGCACAGTGCACTTCGTGTGAGCATCGTGGACGTGTCGTGGACAACCGTGGGGCGGCGTCGTGAGGTCGCAATCGTACCGCCAACTTTCCGCTTCGATAGATGTCAGTAGCTGCAGATTGCGGGCCTTGGCGATTGCGGAGAAGCGTCCTGCACTGTCGTCGCCGGATTGAGTTTGCCCTGCGCTTTGTGTTCTACAGCAACCCAAGAATTGTTGCAGCTCTTGATACGGAGGATTTTGCGAATGCGCTCAACGTTGGCGAGACGTCATTTCTTCATCTTGCTCGGAGGCTGCTGACTCATCCGGTCGGCCATCTTCTCCACACTATGGGTCACGACCGTCTCTTTCGAAACTTCTACGTTGTCTAGTCTCCTGACGTCTCACGACACATGATGAGCTTCATGATTCAGATTAGCACGTCTGCTCGGTTTTTGTTACGTCTCCAGCTGTCAAGGGCAAGCCACGAGTGGTATGCCCCTCCGCAAGAGCTGTGCAGAATCTGGCAATGAGAGGCGAGGGCATATGTCCAGTGTGCCTCTTCACAAGCTCAGATCTACCTGATCAACACTTTGTTTGTCAGGCCTTGTTAAGGGCAACCCCATGAGTTGTGCCTGCTACACGCACGTTCAATACTCACCCTTGTCTCCGTGCCACGCAAACAATACAGACGCACAGCGGTACCGGTCCAATGGATACGTACTCCATTCCTTAGGCTTTTCCTTCCTTTCTGGGAATCATGGTTCAGTACCCGTACCTGCAGTTGTCCCCCACCGGTGTGGCTCGATAGTCACGGGTCTGGACACGGGTAGGTCGATCGTTCAGCGAGACCACCACAACCTTGGAACGCTATGATATCCCTGTACACTATGCCTCGGCGACTGGGGACGATCTAGCTGCTTTTGGTGCCATGCTTGCGGCTTGTCAACCGCGCAAAAGCTTTGGTGTGAACTTGGCCCGGAGTCTGAATCATTGGGACAACGTAAATCGGAAAGACATGCAGGTTGTCATTGTAGGAGCTCAGCTTGAGTCTCAGTCTGTGACCACGGAGAATCCATATGTCTCTGAACAGAGGCCAATGCCGCGATTTGGTGTGACATGTATGAAGTATATCAAGTCTCGTTATTGTAGCAAGTCAGCCCGTCAAATGAATGATCTGCCTAGTCGGGGTTCAATATCTCCACGCCCTACTGTTGCCCTCTGCCTGAGACCGACTGCTCGCTATGCAGCAAACTCGTCCCCGCCCAATCTCCCTGAACATCTCCACGAAATGTCCAGCTCCATGGCGCGCCATCCATCCCCCTACACCACGACGCGCAACATATCCATCAATGTCTGCATTGGTCAACGCCAACCATGAAATCCCTCCCGTGCCTCCCTTATCCTACTGGGATCCGGACACGCCGTCACCTTTGGCGTCTGACCGCTCAGAAGTCTCGGCTCACCAGTGAACCCATTCCTCGCTCCGCCCAAGTCCCCAATAGAGCAGCAACACCTTTTCCCAAAGGCAGCACCTTTCCTTCCGGCCTCCCCTCTATCAATCTTTGACAGTCCAATGTCGCCAATGGCAGTCACATTTCTCCGTACACCCACCCCTTCGCCAACCAAAGCGACGTTTCTTCTTTCAGCCTCTCCAGATATATCCCCCCGCTTCTTGCTCCCACGATCACCGCCTCCTTGTACGATGGGGAAGAGAAGGGTTTCCGTATATGATGTTGTGAAGGACATCACAGAGAGGAGAGGGAGCGTCGCTAGTATGGTGAGGATGCAAGAGATGATGAAGTCGGAATTCTACCAGTCGCTATTTTTGAAAAGACAAAAGGAGATGGGTGGTCATTCGGGGAGCGAGAAGAAGGGAGCGAAGACCAAATGGACGATAAAGGGAATATGGAGACGATTGACTGGTGGCAGAAATGACCGGGAAGTCGGAGGAAAGAGTAGAACTGTACTGGGTGTGGATCGCATGAGAATATCCAGGCCTCAGAGCCTTGTGTTTGGAGTTTAGTTGTTACCTGAGGTTATTGCATGATTCAAAACGTGCCTCCAGAGTCGCCTGCCGTGAGTTTGAAGAACACCCATATGCCGTGTTTCGTACTAAAACGACAGTTTTTGAGATGTCAGTTCGATACAGGAATCAAGCTGACTAGAAAGTATCCACGGATCGAATGATACAGGCTTGAGTGAATCATTGGCGCGGATGTGGAGTTCAATGGTAGATAGTGGCAACGGGACGCTGAAGAGCTAGCGAAGAACGTGTTGCGAACCACGGGTGTCTCGGAGGTCGCTCGACGCAGAATCTCCAGATGTCATCCTTTCCGATAGGCAAATCAGCTTGTAGAGGACCTTGTGAGTAAGTCGTTGCGATAACCCATAGAGCATCAATGACATGTAACCTAGTAATCCCAGTGAGTAGATTTGTGGCGCGAAGCGGGCTCGAGATGCCGTTGATACCGAGTTGTGCGTATGAGCAAACATCTTTAGAGTAGAGATAGTGCGATTGTTGAGCAATGCTGGACATATTATTTGCGACACAACACCTTATGCGCAAACCTCAGGGTCCACCGTGATAAAGGCGTGTAATGCGGGTGGAGGCGTAATTCTCGGCGATACTGCTGAGAAACCACCAGCTCGGTGCAAGTGGGCTGTCGTACTGGGTGTCACGGCCGCTTATGCGGCGAAAAGGTCGGTCAGACTTTAGCGTAAGGCACACTGTGGTCAGACCGCGCCAGACTGGCTATTGGCTCCGCTGGAACTCTGGATGATACCATTGTGACATTCGCCATGGCAGGCGAATGCCAGGGGAGCGACGTCAGGCTCCGTGGCCGTGGTAGGAGTGAGGTTATCTGGGACCAAGACCAAGTGGATGCCGGTGGATGACAGTGGATCCTAGGGTGGTCCCAGGCGCGGATCGAAGCACCCCAACATACGACGCTCAGACAGGTGGTTATCAGTGGAGTCGCGCTAAGAGCAGACGAGGGAGCGTTTGCAATTCGAATTTGACAATATCGCGATAAAGGATTCTGTAGACCCTGATTTTCTGCGGGCCTGTATACAGTGGCCAGGCTGCTGGATCAAGGTGCTGTGTTTGACTTGTCGACTGGTCCGATACGCAACGCTTCCAAGACGTTCAAGAAATTCCAAGCACCATTGGCATACTGCACTAAGACGATTGGGGAAGTAGCCGAGCCTGACTCCGTGATTGGCTGCGATTCCTGGGGCAAATAACTGTGGTTTTTCGGGCATCAGCACGGTGGATCTGGGAGCCGGTGCCGTTGGATAGGAACGTTGGCCATGAGGTGTCAAACACGCGACGTCGCACCTCTTATGGAGAGGATTTGGTTGTGTGGTTCCCCCACGCAGTGATAACGGTCTTCTCGAAGCGGGTGATGGAGCGAAGACGGGCCTAATTATCGAGGAAACTGAAACGAGCGAGGGATTGTCGTGCTAGGATGCGAGGTTAGATGGGCAATGTAACGCAATACTGCGGTGCCCATTACGCCCGATAACACAACACACGCCGCAATCACGAGCGCTTGGCTTTGCCTATTCGCGGACTTCGCGATGGCAAGACTGAAGCGCCCCGGAGCGCCACCGATGGAGTGGTTGACAAACAGTAATGTTGGAGAGGCATCGCGTCTCGGGCTAACCGAGGCGGAGATGACGGAAGCGAGTGCGCTAGACCGGCCCAGGCAGGTGCATATGGAGGTGGGGCACGTGAGAGGCTTCTCCAGACTACACCAAGTAAGCGCAACCATCCGGCTGCAGATAAGACGGCCGGTATGCACCAACCTCGATTCGCCAATTGGGGCAGCTGGCAAGGAAAGCGGCGTTGGATCCGAAGACAACCGCGGTAGCCAAGGGAGCCCAGCACTGCAATCAGCGTTCTAGAAAGCCTGCTAGAACTTTGCTAAATCTGTCCCTCGCGTTTACTCGCAGGTCGCGCATTCGTTATCAGTCTTGTTTGGGACCAATCTCCGCCCAGCGACCGGGTCTGACCAAAGGGCACCAAGGGCCCCCTCGAAGCTCACACCAAGCCCTATGCGCCACCGGCCGATTTGCTGTTGCGGGGAGGTCCCAAGCTAATCCCAAGAGCCGCGGCGGGGCGCCAATTCACCGTCCTTGTTAGCTCTACCCGCTTGCGGCGAACGCTTGTTCTGGGTGCACACGACCAGCCAACCAAACACGGCGCCAGTCTATCTTTCGTCAGCCTGGCCCTTCACTGTAATGGAGGGGTGCCAAGCTGTCGGCTCGTGCGCCTCGTGCATCAACGAACGGGGGTCCCTGTCGCTCTTTCCGCGAGCCATCTCGAACCTGGACTGGATAAATGTCAATTGCCTCCCCCTCCGCTGATCCATATCTGACATTAAAGAGCAGCCGGTCCCAGGGTCTCTCTCGACTTCATCAGTCTTTTCTACCCCCAGCACTGACCTGTCCAACCGCCCATCATGGACTACGAAAAGGGGACTCCGCCTAATGAGAAGACTACCGTCCCTCACCCGACTGTCGAAAGTCATGGTGAGGACTCCGCCGACTGGCGCGAGCAGGAGGACTTCATGACCCGCAACGGTCTGAACATGAAGTCCTTCCAGCGTCGTCCCCAAGAGGGCCCTATGGTCGTACTCGACAAGTCCATGAAGACTCGCCATCTTCACATGATTGCCATCGGTGGTTCCATCGGTGCTGGTTTCTTCGTCGGTTCCGGTGGTGCTCTTTCCAGGGGTGTAAGTTGCACAGTACACGGTCACTTCTGAATATGAACTTACAATCACTCAGGGCCCTGCCACGCTCCTCATTGATTTCTCAATCATGGGTATAATGATCTTCAACGTCGGTATGTAGAGATGACACTTGTTTTGCGCACACAAGCAAAACTGACACGACTTGCAGTCTACGCTCTCGGTGAACTCGCTGTTATGTACCCCGTTTCCGGTGGTTTCTATACTTACTCCTCTCGCTTCATTGATCCATCCTGGGGTTTCGCCATGGGTTGGAACTACGTCTTCCAATGGGCCATCGTCTTACCACTTGAACTTCTCGTCGCCGGTTTCACAGTTCAATATTGGGACGGGGCCAAGGGAGTCAACGTCGCTGTCTTCATCACGGCTTTCTGGCTATTCATTTGTTTCATCAACATTTGGGGTACCCTGGGATACGCCGAAGAAGAATTCTGGTCGTCGTGTATCAAGCTTGGTGCAACCGTCGTTTTCATGATCATCGCCTTGGTCTTGGTTCTCGGTGGAGGACCCAGCAACGGCATGTACTCTGAATACTGGGGAGCGCGTACCTGGTACAGCCCCGGTGCCTTCGCCAACGGCTTCAAGGGATTCTGCACCGTCTTCGTTACCGCAGCTTTCTCCTTCTCCGGAACCGAACTTGTTGGTCTCGCTGCCGCGGAGACTAAGAACCCTCTGAAGTCCCTTCCCGGTGCTATCCGTCAGGTCTTCTGGCGAATCACCCTGTTCTACATCCTTGGTCTCACCTTCGTTGGTCTGCTTGTCGAGCACACTGACACGCGTCTCATCGGTAACTCCTCTGGTGACGCCAACGCCTCGCCCTTCGTCATTGCTGGCAAGAACGCTGGTCTGGTTGGATTTGACAGCTTCATGAACGTTGTCATTATGGTCTCCGTTGTCTCCATCGGTGTCTCTGGTGTCTACGGTGGTTCGCGTACCCTCACTGCCCTCGCTGACCAGGGTTACGCTCCCAAGCTCTTCACCTACGTCGACCGTGCCGGACGTCCTCTCTGGTCCGTTGCCTTCATTCTTATGTGGGGTCCCCTCGCCTACATGAACTTGGCCTCAACCGGTGAGGTTATCTTCAACTGGTTCGTCTCTCTCTCTGGACTTGCCGCTCTCTTCACCTGGGGCTCCATCTGCCTCGCCCATATTCGCTTCCGCAAGGCTTGGGCTTACCACGGACACACCCTGGATGAGATTCCGTTCAAGGCCGCTGGTGGTGTCATTGGCTCGTGGATCGGTATTTTCATTATCGTCATCGTCTTGATGGCACAGGTAAGACTTCATCTGATCCCCTTTGTAGTGCATTTTGCTAACATGAACATCAGTTCTACACTGCCGTTTCCCCTATTGGAAAGAGGCTTGGTACTGCCACCGACTTCTTCCAGGCATACCTCGCCATCTTCGTCGTTGCTGCTTTCTGGGTTGCCGGATACTTCTGGAAGCGTGAGGGATGGCTCCGAACTGCCCAGATGGACGTTGACACTGGTCGTCGTGAGCTCGACTGGGACCTCATCAACGCGGAGCGTGCCGAGATTGCCACCTGGCCCGCATGGAAGCGTTTCATGAACCGCATCTTTTAAGCTTGTCTTTGCATGAGTTTAGTGTACGGTCTATGGACCGTTCAAGTGTCCTTGAGTTGATTATCAGTCGATGAATTTTTCCATTATCGACTGATACATCATGTTCGCCTTTCATATAGGTGATCTTAAATGTTAATATACCCCTTCTTTCAACGTTGTTTTACCGTGACAGCCATGGCTACTCTGAGATAGTTTGTGATTACCAACGACTCATACAGTAGCCTAATCAATAATGCTCCGGCTTATTCCCATCTGAAACTGGACGACGAAGTGTTGCCCCTTGGCTGCTTTCTCATCATGCGCGCCACACCGATGAAGCTTTCTTATCTTGAGATGGTCTTGCGCTGCCAACCTTCTTAGCTCCAAGATCATCGCCTCGGCTCCGCTGCTCAGAGTAGCCAAGTTTCTTTCTTTTTCTGTTGTGACTGCACCTCAACGAAGGAAAGGTTAAACACCATGGAGCGTACATTACTACAAGTTGTTCTGTTTTGCTCGTCTCATCCAAGTGTAGTCTGCAGAACTGTTCAGCTTTGCCTTGTATGAGATGATCGCGTTGTACAATCGGTCTTGCACAGACACACACAGCAGACGTATATCACATGCGAGCTTGGAAGTTTGGAGACAAGGCAAGAGTTACGAGACTTGTTGTTTGCTAGCGATGGGTAAAACAGTATCAAAGATGCGAATTCTGTTGCTAGTCGCTACTTCGCAGAGTGTGAGTACCGCATACGCTTCGAGAATTGCGCGAAATATCCGACCCCCAATCAAATAGGTCACATCAGGAGAAGGAATCCATGAATTCCTTCACCTCTGGCGCTTGACCACCAAAATGCTTCTTCGGAAGAGTCGTAACTTCCAGACCGTGCAATGATCTCGCTCGACTCACTGTGTTCGCTGTTAGCTTGGTATCACTGGGGTAGATATGGTTTGACGTACAAGCAACGTATACTTGGCTTGGATCAAAAGCCTTCTGCAGGTTGACCTTGACCTTGTCTATTGTCATGCCCTGAGCCTTGTGGACGGTAATAGCATAGCCTGCCATGAGTGGGATCTGAGTCCTGGACAAGAGGCTATAGGGCGTAGTGTCGCCCAGCTCGAGGCTCGAACAATTTGGGAAAATTGTCCTTGTCTGACCGTCATCGAATTTGACTACCGGCCAAGGCTGGTAATTGTTTTCTTCGGCATATCTCCGGATCTCATGGTGCTCGTACGCGGCGTGTGATCCAGCGAGAATTGGCCCATCGCTTCCACGTTCTTCACTTTCCTTACGGGCCCGGGGTAGCTTTCTCTCGTCATATTCCTCAAATTCTACGATGACCCTCTGTGACCCGTTGACCAGACCAGCTTCAGGATCCAGATTGTGCTGCAATACAACTCGCATGTCTTTTTTGAACTGCAAGACTGATTCATACCTGTGTTGATCCTGCGGAGGAAAGATCAGTACGATGTCTATGTATGCGACAAGTGGCGACTCACCAGCTCTTTCAGCGTACCATCCTTGTTTCTGAAGTTGTATTTCTTGAACTCTGGGTTCGCCTTACGGTGGTCTGGTTTCAGTTGAAGTAGTCTTTGCAAGCGAACCGCCAAGGTTGAGATGGGAGCGCATTGATGCACTTGTTGTTGATGCGAAGGACGTCTGCTCTATGTGGGTATATCTCCACTGCCCCTTCTGTTGAACACTCATGGTTCAGAAGCGTGTACGCATCATCCTCAGGGATGTCTACATCTGTAACTTGTCAGCACAAGAGTTGTATCATGGCTCTGAAGCTTGTTTACTTCTTCTGATTGACTGCAGAATTTCGACGAACTTGCGATCGCTTTGTCGAAAGATCTTGGTCAAATTGACATTTACGAATCTGCACTCCTGTGATAGTCAATATGTAGTCCCTGTCTGATGGGAAAAAGGCTTAGATTTACCTGCCATGCACTACTACGAAATGCCCATTTGTCAACGTCGTGGAAGACGTTTTCCAGACAACTCCGATTATCACAGTGATACTGGTCATCATAATCGTCCTCCCTCAAAGGTTTTCCACAGTTGAAACAGTTCTGGAAGGGCTTCACTGGGGCGAGTTGGCAGAACTGGTATCGCGTTAGTCTTTGCATATCCCAAAGTCGCTACTACACTTACGTCTCCTGTAACCACAAGTTGAACGCCACCGAAAGGTTGGCTCGAACCTCATGCCGCCTTCATCACTTCGTTCAGCCGAGTGAAGAAGTTGTTCTCGACCATGCTGATCTCGTCAATGACGAGGACATCCGTCTTGTTCATCCTGTTCCAGACTTGCTTCCTGTGAGCATCTCTTCTCAATGTGTCCAAATCTTTGTTTACATCAGGCACTATCCAGCCAGTGTAAGACCTAACTAGACGTCAATCAGATGTCCAGAGATGTGGGGCTTTACCTCGTACCAAAGCGTGAAGCCACCGACGTTCAAAGCGGCGAGGTTTGTCGGCGCACAGATACGGACGACCTTGCCGAGCGACTTCAGCTCCTTGACAAAGGCCCGCAAAATGGTTGACTTGCCGCAGCCGGCGGATCCTGTGTAAAATACATTATGGCCGTCTACGATAAGATCAACAACTCGTTGTTGCTCTTTGCTTAGAGGAGGCTCAGCTTGGGCGGGTGGGTTGATAGGTCTTGCTGGCTCTGTGTGCGTGCTGGCTTCCGCTTCCGGGCTCGAGTCTAGCTCCACTGGGGCGTGTCGTGACCCTAGCGGGTGTGAAGACTCATGTCGCGCAGCGTCATTGGCTACGCGCTTGCTCGGAGGCGAGAATTGCGATACGGACGCGGTTCGTTTAGGCCGAGGCATGTTGGCTCGCACAAAGGAGACGTCTCGTTCTGCAGGTGTCTGGCATCCCAACAGGGTTCAGACAAGACGCGTCGCGTCGAGCGGTAAGCGCTAAACCTCTTCGCGAAGCCCCACTCTAAGGCTGCGTCATACGTCATCCGCTGCCCGCGACAGCTGCAGCAAAAGGAACATCACAGTGTTACCATCACGAACGTCGCCATGCGATGGAATTATTTAAGCATTTAAAAACCAAGTCGTTGCAAGCCAAGTCTCATGATACAGTCGTCATACAGACCACCTGCCTGCATAAGCAACAGGACTATGACAGAATGCTGTCCCACACTGCGCATGACACAACTCCTTCCCATTTTCCTGCCCTCTCCACCAGCAAACATTTAATCCGACCTGCACTCCTGTCAACGTGCCGCAGCATGACGGTATACTCAAGACTGGACGTACATAACTTTTAACTCATTCGAAACCTAAGTAGAAGCCTGCCCGCCGTGTGTATTACCCTGGGCTGAATCATCAGTATTCTAGTCAACGCGACGTTTTTTGAGAGGCGGCTCACTGAGAGGCGGCCAACTGGAGCTCGCATCCTCTCGCATCTTGTATTGCTTGAGCTCCAGTATGAGGCGATTGTTCTCTTCGTTGAGTTTGCGATTCTTGTCCTTCTCGACGCGAAGCTCCTCTAGATACCTTTGAAGGCGCTTTTCAGGCACCAGCCTAGTCGGTTCTACCTTTGGCGCAGGTGTAGCATCTGGTTTCTCGTTCAAGATATCCTTGAGACCTTCAATGATGAATTCGACCGTTACGCCCATCTCGAGAGCACCGTCGATGCCCGCTTTGAGATTGTCGAGTGGACCCTGGAATTTGCGCGGAAGGCCTCTGGCAGGGTCAAGGTTGGAAAGACGGTCACGCAAAGTCTTCTCGAGTTTCTGCAACTCTTTGTAATCTTTCTCTGGTTCGTCGGAATGGTTCGCGCGCTTGTATGCCGTGGATAAAAGGCCATAGGTTGTGCGACAGCGTCGATAGTCAGCCCTATCGATGGTTTCCGAAGGTAGGAGTTCTTCCATGTCTACACGATGTCAGTATCAATCTCACTCTCAGATTCTGAATGCATTCTGTATACCTTCAATGATCTTGCCAATCTGGCCATGACCGATTTGGGAAGTAGCCATTGCAGGGTAAGAATGCGTGTCTATCGCGGGCTGGAGATGGTTGATGAGAGCGATTATCAATTAGTCGAATTGAATCAACAGTCGGCGCTGCAGTAGTCGGAGAGAGTGTGCTTAAAGTAAGCAGTACCCATGGAGGTGAGTGTGTTTGTGCCTGGATAAGTGGGTCATGTGAGAGCAGGCACGGGAAGGAATGAGAACCTGCCCAGGTGGCACCTTCCGCAAGTGCAAGCGCGACCATTCTTGTTCTAGCTGGCTTGCCTCAATTCTGCGCACATGTCATATTCACTTCGTATATTCGTATATCTAAGCCTTGTTGAGGTCATGAGTGTGAAACGAGTGATGGGCAGAACCGTCTAGCGCTGGCCCAGTTTGCGACATTCTCAGCCGCACTAACTTCCTCCACTTATGAAAACGAAAGGAAGCGACAACAGCATCTAGGATACAGCCCAACGCGATCTCCCTATACTTGATCAAAGAACGGGTTGGACACGATCTAGTCATCTAGATAACTCCCGGTATGGCACATATTTGTAGACTTTTGCCCACAAGCAATTGTCAGTACCGTCTTTGTCTTGTAGAGATCACATTCCGCCCGAATCTCCTTATCCGACCAGAACCACTCATCTCCCTGTCTGACGTCTATGAACCTGCTGTAAAGATCCTGATAGAAATGGCGGCCGAGGAAAGCCATCATCTTCGTCGTATCTAGAGTATCTTGAGGTGTGGGAGCCGGGATCGCAGCACCAAAAGTATGTGATGCAGATGGCGCCACTTTAGCTGCCACCTTGGGTGGATGCGCTGGAAGCGCGATGCGAGCGCGACGAATGTTATCGAAGCCTACAATCTCCATTGTGTCGAGGACAGTGTCTGAAGCCTGCTTGCTCACGCCGTGAGCTTCCAGCCGACAGGAAAGATGCTCGTCAACCCATGATGATAGCTTGGGCCCTTCGCAGCTCATGTGCGCATCCACTGAGAGTATTTCGATTTGTCCACCGGGCTTGAGCACACGCATGCAGTCGAAGAATGACCGAGCCCAATCGTCGTTTCGAAGAACTGTCGCGACGGAACGCGAGATAACGGCGTCGAAGTAGTTATCGGGAAACGGCGTTGGGGATGCAAGTGAAGGAATGTATAGTGTATGATGGTTGAGAGGCGCAGGGTACGTGGTAGCTGGCTGAGTCTTGGTGGTAGAGAGCGTATATACTGTCACTGCAGGGTAATGGTGTGCTAGCATCCATCCATCCGCTGCGGCAGTCAGCATCAATGCGTGTTTCGAGCGGGGCAAAGCTGCAGGACAGACATACCTAGAGAACCATGTATTTGGAGTACCCTCCTCTGATCTGCTGGTTGACTATTACTCAGTAACTCATGCGCAGGTGACTGCAGGGGTTTGTTCTGCGTCAATCGTTGATAGGCAGTTAGTGCCCATAGCCGTTGTTCGAACATAATCTCTTGGAAGCTCTCGTCATCGTCCAAGCCGTCCCACTCTTCGCTTAACCGAGCAGACATGATGCGAGTACCAGCATTCTCCATCTTCGTCAGCGCCCGTGTGAACGGCGTTTGAGCGACTTTGACACTTTGGACACGTTCACTGCTATGTGTACTGCCAGTTCGTGAACCGCGCTCGACTGGTTCGAAATAAGGTGGTCGTGAAACCGGTTGAGGCTTGAATGAAGGTTTAGAAGGGCGAGGGTCATCGAAAGCATCGTCCGAGAGAGCAGTCTCGTACCCCGAAGCGCCCGAAAAGACACTGTGGTTTGAGTGTGTGACGCTAGATGGGTTGGATGAAGCGCGAGAAGTAGTGGAGTACTGTGACTTCCTATCTGCAGCGTGTGTAAGCATGCTATCCGCGTGAGATCACGGCTCGTACATGTATACTCCAGGAGACTACATACGCAGTCATGGTAGTCGAAACCCCATGCTAAGGTATCAAGAAGACGATTTGTACGTACCTGGTATACTGACAGGGCTAAGCATCCCTGGCGTAGGAGGCAGTGCACCAGACGGAGGAGGAGATGGCAGCGGGGGTGGAAAGCATAGCGGCTGGAGTTTTCGGGATGTTTGATCAGAACGCTGGGACAGCGGCCTCTGGGATACTTGATGTTGTGTATCTAGAGGAGCAGTGGGTGGTGCCGGTCCTTGGTTAAGTACGAGTTCAGACTCTGGCTTCATCGCCAGCTCTTTTGGACGTTGTGTCTCCTTACATGTCGACAGCGGAGCGATCTCCTGGATGCCCTTTTTATTATTCTTGCTGAACCAACCGCCGAGACCACTCTTTCCTCCTGATCTTGAGTCTGACGAGCTCGTTGCATCTTGACGTTTGCTGCTGTGCGTGCTCCCGGATGACTGCGAGGTTGCCGAGAAAGACCGTCTGGTCGTATCATCTTCCTTTGCTCTTCTTGCTTTGCGAGCTCCTACTGTTTCGGCATGTTGAGGAGGAACATCAAATGTTGGAAACATGTCGACTATCTCGATACGGTGCCCTCATCGCCTTCCAGGCGGGGATCTTCGCTCGATAATAGTTCATCGTTTCGGCATGTCACAACACGTACCACCTGTTAGGCCAGCCCGTTCGCGGGAAATAGTCTCAATCTCGCCAACTGAGCCGGCTAGCGTTTTTAGCGTGATGATTGCAGTTTGGTGTTGGGTGTTCCAAGTCAGTGGTGGTTGGTGGCCTTACAGGCCAGCGACACCAGGACGCCCGGTTCCCACCGAGAATAGCGCCGAAACTAGTGCGGAGGTCCCCATCGATAACAGGGCAGATGATGATCAGCGCAAGTGACCTTTCCCAACCCACACTTTCGGAACTGACAACCCAAACCAGAGGGGTACTGGACGATGATAGTACCAAGATCTTCCCTCCTCCTGCAAATCGCAACAACACACTCGCGCAAGCATGTCACTCCTTACCGCCTATGCAGCACCGACGCGTACTCTGGAGGCACATGAAGACGGTTTTATCACATGTGCGCCACCAGCCACTTTTAGCGTCTACTAGATGACCGCTTACCTTCCCCCTTCATGAAAGCCCCGGGAAGCGGCACAGCAGCCATTGGATCGAGCACGTCAAAGCCATCGTTGGGAATTCTGCGACTCGTTAGAACTTCTTGGAAGACCCGACAGTCAGGTACCTTTCGTTCCTGATGTCCAGTAACCAAGTCAGATTCCTCTGCCGATGCGCCATCGGTCTTCGACCCTTTAGACTTCAAGACCGCAACTTCGTAACGGCTAGACTTATTTGCGACATGCACCGCACACAGTCAGCCTCGGCAGCTATGGAATTAATACCGCTGAGATGTTGAAGGAGGTGGTGCAAAGCATACACGTACATGGCACCCGACGTCACTACTACGTATCTAGGTATCGATTGCTTGACTCGTTTTCGCTTCCTGGCTCAGTTGAAGTTATCTAGACACTGTGCTAATGCCAGTGGATTACTCGGTGCGGCCCACAACCCGGAATCCGACGACCACATTTTAGTGGAGGTGACATAGCCAAGGCGGACGGTTCTTCAGTGGCGTATGCGCGGTTGTATCCCACCGAGGGACGGCTTGGATGAGAAGATGAAACAGCAACACACCTAGCCGTTCGACCTGCCATAACGGAACGGCAGATTTTTAGGCATATAGTGTCTTCCACATTCGCTTAACGAGAATCCATCTCCGATCACGGAGGATGCCTTATGTGGCTTACCGCGAACTCATTACGGGATCGTTGCGGGCACCTGCATGACGCGAGCGAGCCTGCTACGCTCCATCCCCTGCACTAGGTGTAGTCTCCGTATCTTCCTCTTTGAGCACGGCAGGTATATCTGGGGATTGATCTCCGTCGTTACCTGGGGTGTCGATGGTCTCGTAGTGCTACACCATTCTATCACACCCGTTGGTTTGCTTTTGGCCTCTCAAAATGGGTTTCATTGAACGAAACAAAGCTGCTCTCAATGATGTGGTTTCCGCTTCATTTGTGGGCAGATATTTTCATCTTGACGGATCAGGGCATGTAAGTCGTTCTTGCATTTCCAACATAGCACGCAATACTGACCATTGAAGCCCAATGAGATCAAGAATGCGAGGTTTACGACAGAGCTGCGCGCTGGACTGACGACGTTTTTCACCATGGCATACATTATCGCTGTGAACGTAAGTCAACCATGCTGTTAAAGTGGTACGTGTGCTAACGAAACCACCACATGTAGGCCTCCGTCCTCACAGACTCCGGTGCGACATGTGTCTGCAACGACCCTGTCGACCCAACATGTATCAACGATGAAGCCTACTCTCTCTGCCTCCTCGAAATCAACCGCGACTTTGTCACTGCTACCGCCGCCATCGCAGCGCTCGGCTCGTTCCTCATGGGCCTCCTTGCAAACCTTCCAGTGGCGCTCGCACCGGCTATGGGCCTTAATGCGTATCTGGCGTATCAGATCGTGGGGTTCCACGGCACTGGTCCCATCGACTACCGTGTCGCAATGACCGCTGTTTTCGTCGAAGGCTTCATCTTCGTTGCCCTCTCGCTCGCTGGTATTCGCCAATGGTTGGCCCGCATAATTCCTGCTAGCATCAAAGTCGCATGTGGTGCGGGAATCGGTCTCTTCTTGACACTGATCGGACTTTCATACTCTGCTGGTATCGGTGCCATTACAGGAGCTAAAGCCACGCCACTTGACCTTGGAGGTTGCCCTACGGAATACCTCGACCCGGATACTGGCTCCTGTCTCTCTCACAAAGCCACCAACCCAACCATGTGGCTCGGCTTCCTTGTGGGCGGTGTCTTCACTGCACTTCTCATGACGTACAAAATCCGTGGGTCGATGATCTTTGGTATTGCACTGGTCTCGATCTTCTGCTGGCCTCGCGACACTTCAATCACCTACTTCCCCCGCACAACAGTTGGTGACAGCCGTTTCGAGTTCTTCAAGAACATTGTCGCTTTCCATCCTATCAAACACACTTTGTTGGCACAGGATTGGGATCTGTCCAACGTGGGCGGGCAGTTTGCTCTGGCCGTCTTCACTATGCTTTACGTCGATATTTTGGACGCGACGGGTACTTTGTACTCCATGGCTCGCTTCTCGGGCGTTGTCGATCCTGACACGGGCGACTTTCCCCGTTCGACTATTGCGTATTCAGCGGACGCTATTGCCATCTCCATCGGTTCCCTCTTTGGATCTTCGCCTGTCACCGCTTTCGTAGAGTCTGGTGTAAGTACCATATCTGACTGCTTTGAGTTTCCTCCATACTAATATCTACAGGCTGGTATCCAAGAAGGCGGTCGCACAGGTCTCACAGCAATTACCACGGGCATCTGTTTCTTCATCTCCCTCTTTTTCGCACCCATTTTCGCCTCCATCCCGCCTTGGGCAACAGGTGGAGCACTCATCTTGGTCGGCTGCATGATGATGCGCGGTGTCTTGGCCATCAACTGGAACTATCCAGGCGATTCTATCCCCGCCTTCGTCACACTCATGTTCATGCCTTTCTCCTACTCCATTGCGTACGGTCTCATCGCTGGAATCATGTGCTACGCCATCATAAATACAACAACATGGGCTCTCGGTGCCATCTCAGGCGGACGCCTACTTCCACCCGACTATGACAACAAGGAATACTGGAGCTGTAAGTCTCTCCATGTACTGATTCCTTCCCAAAAGCTGCGCTAACATTTTCATTCCAGTCCGCTCAGATTCGCCACGCGCTCAACCCTGGTTTATCCGCGCCATGAAGGGCGACAAGAAGTTCTGGAGGCCCCAGGATACCGACTCGTTTGAGTTGGAATCTACCGAGGCACGCGTTGAAGCCCACACGAAGGCGTAGATGGATGTTCTCACTGTTGTATGCGCGATAGATCGTTTGCACGCCGTTCCTGGTCTTACGATACCAAAGTTTAGTGTGATTGCGGCTATAGATTCGCTTAGATAGACTAATTAAATATAAACTTGACGACATACAACTCAACAACTACATGCGTGTGATGACTTTTGAACAGCTAGCTTGTCTTCATTTCGACACAGCTACCCTACTCATAGAATACCAAACATCTAACCTCAATACTCTGCCGACCCGGTGCATCCTCGGGCGTATTCGGATCCGCAAAAGCAGTGTGTGGTGTTCTAACAGCCACACCCTTCTTGCCGTGAGACATACCCTCCCCGAAACTATCATAGCACTTGAGCAAAATAACTTCCTCAGGCGTCATATCTTTCTGGTAGTAGAATTTGTGCTGGTCGTTCGCTGCCACCGACATAGTTTCGCCCTTGACCTCGTAGCCGTCTGTGGAAGTATGGTTGTTTGGATCAGGAAGGACTTCCTTACCCCGGTCGTCGACGTCCATGGAGTCGGCGCGCTTAGGATATAGGAGGTTTGTAGCAACGAAGTCGGACGTTGATGTTGTTCTCCAGTCTATCATGGCGAGGGGATGATCCGAAGCAGGGTTTTCGATAGGTCGCCAGACGTTGATGATTTGGTAGCGGCCTTTTACCCATTCGTCAGCTTCCTCGGGAGAGAGATGGCGGCGTACACGTGCTTCTGCGGCGGCTTCGGTCTGGTCTACATGAACTTGCTGGACTGGTTGCCTGGGTGAGTTCTTGTCTCGTCTCCGGATCGTGTGGTCGAAAATGACGACCTTTTTCACGCCAGGCAGCTTGTTACGTAGTAAGGCTTCGACTTCGGCGTAGTAGCCTTCTCGTACTGCTGCGTCGTCTGTGAAGGCTTTCTCTTTGGCGGGATATTGGTAGACGGCGAAACCGGAGTTGTCGGTGTTGAATTCATGTTCGTGGCCTCGTAGATTGTGGACGGATCGCTCGTGCCATTTGTGCGAGAAACTGGTGCCGGGACCGTCTACCTTGGCCCAAGGCTTTCCAGAATAGGAGTCGGTGTCGATGTGGGAGAAGCTTGCTGTGGTCATCTTGGATGTTTGAGCTTCAGATCGGAGAAGACGAGTTTGCGCGTGGCTTCCCAGGTATGGGGTGTAGGAAGCTGTCTGATGTAGCTTTGGGAAGTGGTGGCTGTAGCTGGATCGGGCTGCTCTTGTGAAAGTCGCAAGTCTTGTGGCAACGCTCATAAGCGTGGTTCTATCGTGATCAGGTTGAGTGGGGTTCTTAGTTGAGAAGCAAGATGGAGCTGATGCTGCAGGTGTTTATGTACGCTCCACTGCTTAGAAATGATACATGACGCCATACTGAAGTTTGGCCGATGTGCTCATGAACTAGCCAATCAGATTTCTCCTTCACGCCGACCGTGAAATCGTCGTGAGCAGTCGCGTGCTTTGGTGGCGAAGACGATGCTACGTAATAGGCTACATCCAGACTGTGCGGACTTTTCTTATACCCGATTGGCTGAAGGCGACTTCCCCGCAACCCTCAGTTCGGCTTCAACACGTGTGCCGTCACTGTCCGATGAACTTCTGTCTCCTCTCCCACGCCAACCTAGGAAAAAACTGAACAGCCTAGAGCCTACGTTGATGTTGGGTCACCTTCTTTGCAAGTTTTTGTCCTGATGTAGTTTGCAGACCTGTTCAGTTTTTTTCTTCTATGTGGTGCTCCCATTATGCCACGACATGCCGTTAGCGACGATGACGAACCACTCGAGGACAAGACGGCTGCTCTTACGCTCAAGAACAAGAAGACGGAGCGCATGAAGCGCAAGAACGCGACGAGACAGCAGAAACGCGACGCCATCGTAAACATCACAAAGTTGCCGACCGAGCTCATCCTCGAGACGCTCAAATATCTCCGTCCCCACGACGTTCTCGAGTTCAGCTTCGTCAACCACCGCTTCCATAGCATCGTCGAGGCCAACGCGAACGTCATTGGCGACGCCATCATCGCACGCCGCTACAACATCCTCATCAAATGCCTCCCCACGCCCCGACTCCTCGCCGACGTCGACGCACCGATACAGACCCTCCTGATTGACCCCGCGCGCCAAAAGCAACTCAGCATACACAACCGTCCATACCAACACATACAATCGCCAGATCCATGCCAGCTGTGCACATGTCTGACCTGCATCCTAACGTGGAATAACCTAGGCCTAGTCCTAGACTTTGCGCACTGGCAGAACCACCTCGACACAGGCACCCCGATACCCATCATACCGCGCGGGCAGTCACCAGACTGGAACCAAGAGCTCGTAGCGCGCAACGCACGTATAGCGCGCAAAGCGGTAGACAACTCGCTATGGCACGCGGCAATTCTAGAACGGCACCTGGAAAGTACCACGCGAGCTATACGACGGCACTCGAGGAACAGAGGGAATAAACGTGTCCATGTAGAAATGACGGAAGCAGATGCTGCGCAGGAGACGGATGCCTTTTTGGCGAAACATGGACCGCCGAGTCTGGAGTTTCCCTATCAGCGGGATGAGTATTATATGCTGTAAGTCATTTAATCACCCATATCATATGTGCATTTAGGCGCAAGTTTTGTTGACAAGATGCCAGGGAAGCATACCTACCCAACCGGTGGTGGAGGAAGCAAGAAGCATATTGGTTCTATACGATCAATGGGCAACACGAGCGCGACTTAGAACTTGTCCAACGCTTCGCGAAGCGGTAATGCAATACCTCGGGCTCTTCGAGCCCAGCACAACACTCACGACGGTGTCATGGCAGATATCGAGGCTTTGTGTTGTGGAGTGCTATGCGAAGAGATGAGTATTCGTATATAGAAGCCATTCGCTAAAGCGCAGACAACGTATGAACCAAGTCCAAGAGACAACGCCTAGCCCAACCGCAATCCCAATGCAAGGTGACCTACTCGAAAGCAAGAGAAGCGCTCATATGCAGAAACAATGCAACGTTGCTGTCCTATCCACAGTCTACCTCTAGTTCAACCGCTCCGGTCCACCACTAAAGCTATACCCACTCCCGCTGTGGCTGGGCGCTCTGTCCATACCCATACTACCAAGAGGCCCCGCAGCAGCCTCTCTTCTAAATTCTTCATATCCGCCCGGACTCAACGCGTCCACGCCGGCAGCTATGCTCGCACTGCTGTCTCTGTACTCTGCATACGGAGGCACAGCTCCCCTGCCACCGCTGCCATATGTTCCGTTCCTATCCTCGCCCCAACTCAGTGGCCGGCCGGGGTGCCTCCCCTCATCCGTTTCCGTGCTGTGCAGCAACGCGTATTCGTCTTCTTCTTGGTTCCCGCCGCGGTCGGTGCGGCGATCGAGCGAGTCTGAGGAGTCGCGGCCGTTTGCGGTCTCGATCTCGGTCGACCAGGCTGCGTCTTTCGGGTTATTGTAGGCGGAGTCGCCGGAGGCGTAGTGGGTATTTTCCGAAGAGGATTGGTAGGGCATGACGCCTTCGCGGAGGTATTTGTGGAGGTAGTAGCCGGATACGCCGGTTGTGATGGCAAAGAAGAGGCTGTATGAGGGTTAGTAGACGTTCTGATCTACTCGACACCGAGGTTGCAAGGGTGCTTACAAGACCATGACACCGACGCCTACAGCGGCCTTGCTGACCTTGCACTTGGCCTCATCTCCGTATAAGAATGTTGTGCAGTTGCGGTCGTCATCTGCAATCTTCTCCTTCTTGGCTCCCTCTTTGATACCGTGGGCGTTCCACATGGCCACCGAGATGAAGGCGGCGAACCACAGGATAGTGTATAAAGCGTCGACGGCGAGGAAAGCGTAGGCGGAGGCGAAGCGTTGGGCGCGCGACCACATGGGTACCATTGTGAGGTAGATTATGGCGGGAATGGAGACGAAGCACTGCGAGCAACCCTTTGTCAGCCATGTCCATATTGACGTAAGAGACCATCTTGAAAATGATACTGTATAATAAGGACAGAGTGCAACTTACCATAGCAAAGAAGTACTTTGTAGGTCCCTCAACGGGGCCATCCTTGGTCATGACAGCGATGGTAAGACACGCGGCTATGAAGACGAAGATGGCCTGGAAGACATGTGCCACCACCTTGCACTTCTGGATGTACGACTGCGGTATCCGCATCTTGTGTGGATGTGTCTATGTCCCCGATCTCAAAGTCGTAGTATGCGTGGAAGGGCGCGGAAAGGCCAGAAGGGTGAGCGTAAACAGACAGCGGATACGTCAATACGGGTAGCCTCCGGTTCTACCGAGTCTGCTCTCTGCGTCACGCAAATTGCTAAACAACAAACAACGTCTTGGATTCGTATGCGTAAGGAGATGCGAAAACAGAGCCGCGAAAGAATGTCGTAGTCTCCTCGGACAACAATGGAAGGGCGCAGCGTCGATGTCAGACACGGTTCGAGTCTCAGCCTCACTGCTTGGTGGATCCCGCAAGCCTGCCAAACTGCCCAGTCGCGTTCCCGCCGCGCAGCCCGCTTCTTCGCTTCTGCAGGGTTTGTGCCTAACCCGGCAACCACACTGTAGCGACGCTGGTGGATATTAATAGAGGGCGAGAACGGGTACCGAGTGAGTTAGGCGGTTTAAGGGCTAGGGATGGGCGTGCCTGGTTGAACCGTTTGGCGTTGGCGTTGGTCGCTGGTTGCTATGGGTGAGGGCGATGACGTGGGCTCTGTCTGGGCGACTCTTGTGTATGCACTGCGAGACTGGAACAATGCTGCGGTGTTATTGCTTGCGAATATGTCGTGCATTTCACATATATTCATTCACGCTTGCGCATTCCTTAATCGATGAATGTGCCTTGCCTAGACACTTGACCTCGTGTTCGTTCAGCTTTGCAGCTCACAGCCTCCGCCTAGGCATCGCACCACAGCTCGAGAAACGCGCCACCACAGGATTCTTCACCGGTACAATGCTGATGCTTCAACGGACTTTCACTCTCTTTGCGCATAGATTTCTTTCGCCTAGCGTGTGTACACAGCGAGTTCTGTCACTATGATCCGTCTGTCACGCAACAACAACAGCATCTCAAGACCAGTTGGCATGCTCTTCAACCCAGTTATCCTTCTCCAAACCGCCATCAAGTAGGTATGCCTGAGCAGTCGCATTGCCCCTCCACTGCCACTCCAGGTATGCGACAGCCGCTTTGCCCTGTTTTCCACCATTCGTAGCTGCAAAGGTGCCGTCGTGGCCAGTATCGAGGTTGGCCCTCAACTTGGGAGTACCCGTGTTCAGGAGAGCGTAATCCTTCGCCGACTATCGAGAATTAGCATTGATAGAGACCGGGAACTGTCTGGTCTTCAAGGTAGACTCACGGTATTGTACCCCATGTCTTTCGGTCCTCCTATCAAGTACACCATAGGCACCTTGAGCTCTTTGAGTAGGTACCTCCTGTCATCCTGGAAGATGGCAATGTTGAAGAGCATGATTCTCTTGACTCTGTTATCGTGATACGCTGTCGACATGGACTCGAGACCTCCACAGCTATGGCCCGCTGTCGTGACTTTAGTCAAGTCGACGTTTCCGTATTTCTTCGCTTTGCCGGCGAATGCCCAGTCCAGAGAATCGCGCATGTCTTGTACTTTGGACTGTTGACCAGCTTGGAATCCAGAGCCGTCAGGTGTACCATCTGCAGCGATAACGTATCCATAGCTGGCGATTTCTACCAACAGCCGCTCGTAGATACCGGCATTGAGGCCGCATCCGCCGTTACCCCATGCGATAAAAGGGAGGCTAAGGTTGCCAGTCGGAGGGGTCTTGGGTGCAAAGATGGTGTGTCTCGGTAGTGTAGAGTCGGTCAACATTTGCGCTGGGTAGGGTCCCGAGCCAGACGTCTTCGCGCCATTTCCTTTGGGGGACTCAGGGCCGGTTCCACCAGCGCCGGTATATTTGGGTAGCTCGGACAAGGATATCGAGAAGATACCGCCTGCGAAGTCGCCATCACCTTTAGCAGGGAAGTTTCCAGGTGCGGGCGTGAACGTCTGTGCCAAAGCGACATTCAAGACGCTGGGCACAAGGCCAAACAGTGAGAGCAGGGCGGAATTCAGCATGTCGGCAGCAAGTCCAGGTGGGTCATCGAGTCGTGGTCGCTATTTCAGCGGCAGTCCTTTTCATACACCCATCTTATATATGAAGATCTAGCGGTATGCGTATGCACAATACTAGTCCTTTGCGCAAAGCCCACTCTGTCAGGTTTGCCGCATCGTGGTCGATCTGACCCATTGACGATACTCGAATAGATGGGGAAGACCGCCAAGGAGACCGAAGTAGATTAATGGTTGATTGGCAAAACACTGATTGAGGAGAAAATCTGGGGAAATCGAATGCATGTTAGTGGGGACCAAGAGTCTCGGATGATACTTCGGTAAATAAACTGGTGATGAGTTGAGCCGCGGCAAGCGTTTCGTTAGTTGCTCAATATAGCCGCTGGGAACCCAGATCTTCGCAAAAGATCAGCACTCAGACCTGCGGTCAGGTTTTCTGATCTTCATTTGCCAAAGAACTGTGACTCTGGCCAAGGTGTCATGCACAACACGTTAGAAGCATCAAAGACCTATAGCAAAGAGAGGGAATGAAGTTCTCGCGAAAGAAGGTAAACCTCCATGTCAAGGGTTATGTATGAGCCCGAACCACGTACTGTTCCATTGACGCAGCAGCGAGGAACAGCAGTTTAGCCTGACTTCATTGTCATCGTGCAAAAACGTGTGCATGTCCTGCCAGACGTCGCGATTCGGACCTGCTGCGATGGCGGTCAATTGTGTCCTTCCGAAGAGCCGCAGATTGCTCTATAGGCCGAGTCTGAGAAGCTCAGCTCGCACGATGACTGGTGACGTTTCTCTTGGCAATTGTATAGAGGATGCGACGATGAAAACTTGACGCGTCCTTCAGCCCCATGCCATGTATGTAATGCTGTCGAACGCGTTGCGTTCAAGGCCTTTCGCGAATCCAGCCGACGTGTCGCGCTTCCAAACGACGTCCATTAAGCACAGGCAGTGCTAGGAGGCTAGTCTTTGTACTGACGTATACAAGCTAACAGTGGTGCGACCGCTTCCTTCCGACGGGTATGCTCGGGGGGTGTGAACAACGCGTACTTCGTATAGCGGTGCTTTTATGAAACGTGGTAGCCAATCGCATCTCGCGCGCGCTCTGAGAGATTGTCGTCGAGGAGCGTGATGACTGAACGGCCGAGATTCCGCGATTCCATCTCCTGCTGTCGCATCGATACGATGCCAGTCATGTTCGCTACACCAGCGGCAGCTCTACCCATCGCAAGTCTCGGTGTCATCGGGATATGTAATAGACATCACAAAAAGGAAGTACAGCTGCACGCTGTGCGACGCAGGTTGGGTGGTTGAGGAAGACAGACGGATCGCGTGCGCCGCATTGAAGCTAAACCATCGCTTAAGCAGGCCTCGGCTGATCGGCGGGATGCATGGCACGAGCTCAACCCTCACATGCCCTCGTCGACCGCATCGCAATGAAGCCATTCTGATATTTGACAAAAACCATCGACCATCTGTAACACCATCGCCACAAGGCTTGTCGAAGCGCCTGATGCGCTTCGGTAATCACTTGGCAGCTCGCCAACCCGAAGAAGCTGCCGCTCGCGTACGGTGTGCTATACTAATCAGAGTCGCCCTTGCCCGCCTCCTACTGTTTTGTAATCACCAGGTTACAATGGAAAAAGCTGGTTCCCTTAAAACAGCGCTATGGCATTGTCCTCTGCGGACAAGATGTACTCGGAGTTAATTTGCGTAGCTTCAGCGAGGGAGTCGTAAAGCCACCGGCTATGATGGTTTCGAAGGTTTGATTAGGCATTTTTTCTCCAGACTTCTCCTGGGCGTGCTCACCCCACGCTTACTGACCTCTCTGCATAGCTAATACCTCGCTACACTGTTGATGCCAACGGGCAGTGGAACCATATGCCTTCGCAGTTCCGACATACCATACCATCCGAGCGCTTCCCTGTCGAAAAGGGCCGATACGTGCTGTACATCAACTACGTCTGTCCCTGGGCACACCGAACCACCATCGTACACGCTTTGAAGGGGCTCGAGGATGTCATAGACTTGGTCGAGGTCGATGCAAGGGACGCATCGCATGGCTGGTTCTTCTCTGGGCGTAGCGGGCCCAAGAAAGACCCCGTGTCTGGCGCGAGATGCCTGAAAGAGATCTATCTGAAGGCGGACCCAAGCTTCAATGGGAGAATCACCATCCCTTTGCTGTGGGATCAACGCCAGGGTAAATAAGTTTGAAGGTTGGAGAAATAGATTGTGGGTTAACATCGTTTAGGTACTGCCGTCAACAACGATAGCGCCGACATCATCCGCATCCTGTTCGACGCATTCGACCCTCTTCTTCCTCCGGAGCGTCGCGAGGTCAACAAGGGTGTGGCTGCCTTCAGACCCCCGCATATTCTGAAAGAGATGGATTGCCTTCTCTTATGGGTATTCGACACGATTAACAACGGCGTGTACAAGGTCGGCTTCGCGACATCGCAGGCATCCTATGATGAACATGTCAGCAAGCTCTTCCAGTCGCTGGATCGTCTAGAGGATCATCTTTCACAACCCAAGCACTACCCCTACCTTTTTGGGCAACATATCACCGAGGCCGACGTTCGCTTGTACACAACACTCATCCGCTTCGACGTGGCGTACTATCCCTTCTTCAAATGCAACTTGAAGATGATACGTTTGGACTATCCGCGTCTTCACGCGTGGTTGAGACGTCTTTATTGGAGCGATGGGCCTGAAACAAATGGTGGCGCTTTCCGGACCACCACCCATTTCGATAGGGTATGAGGGGAGATCCGAAATGTCGCGGGATCATCGCTAACTTCATCAGATCAAAGAAGGATACGCATCTGTGACTGCCAGTAGAGGCGTTGTACCGATGTGCCCGATGCCTCCAATCATGCCCTTGTAACGACCGCTACCTTTGTAATGGCAGCGCTTTTTTTTCATTCCACTTTGCAGATCACCTACATGGTACTCTGACTGCATCGATGCGACTCGGCTTACTTTTCTTTTGGAACCTTCATCAATGTTTCGGCCTGGGCAAGATTCTTGCTCCTACATACCCATTATGCTATCTTTTCCAGCTTACGCACCCGTCATCCCAGACAAACTGCCAGTCTCTGACGTATGCAATATCTCTCACGCATCGACTGCCTAGTAGATACGTCCTGCTTCACCAGCGGTATACTCTAGGTAATCCAAAGGTTTAAACAACTTGCTCTCCTAGTATTCGTGGTCTAAAGCACTGTGTTCACCCCTCTCCTCGATCATCTCCACTTCGTCCTTGTCAGGCGATGACAAGATCCTGCTATTTTGTGCCAGGTTTCGGTCTGTCGACTTGTGTAGCGCATTTGCGCTTCCGGTGTTGTCATCCGCTATTGTCACTGGCGGATCATGCTCATCGCGTGAAGTTTGCTTTTCATCTCGCCCTGGGGAAGTCCACGCTGCTGTTCGGCTGCGAGTTGAATAGTGAATGCTTGCGTGAAGTGAAGATCATCAAGCAGTTGTGTGCCGTCGGCATCGGAGTTGCGATCCGTGATCGCACTTTCGTGATCATATATGCGTCATCTTGGCTTCGTTGAGATGCCATCTCCTCCACGCAGATGCACCTTCTTAGGTGAGTGTGACTCGCCACTGGGGCTACGCTCAGCTCTTCTTTTAAGCGGCGATTCGCTTTCAGACGACTCTATCATACTAGATGAGAGGTAGTATGCCTCAGGGTTGTGCGAGATGGTATCCTCCTCATCTACGTAGACGATCTGTCTTCGCATCGGCTCCTCATCCTCTATAGGTATGCGAGGATGGCCAAAGAAGACGCGCAGAAACTCGACGGAGGAGTCGAGCGGTTGTGAAGGCATTTGATAGCTCTAGGCTTGCGAATCGACGTATTGGAATTGGTGTATGCGTATCGCAAGGGATCGGGTGCTAATGCGTAGAAGACACTGGAGTCGTCCGATTCGCAGCACTGCATTGTGTAGTTCAAAAGGGAATGTCACGAGACTGAAAACGCTACGAGACGCAAAAACGGTACGGTAAGTGTGCCTCGTGAGAACGGGAAAAGTTGGACGACGATGTTGGTGCTCAGAACGTTTGTTTAGCAAGTTTCTAAGCGTTCCTTGAGTCGAGAAAGCGCTGTCATTTGCTCGCCACTGCTGCGCGGCGCCTACCGCTCCTGCGTGCCTGCCCAATATGTGCCGAGGAAGTCTCCTCGTTTTCGGGGCACTGCGCCTTCTGCACTCATCGAAGGCGACGCTTCCCCGCAACCGAGTACTACCATTGCGACTTCTAGACTAAACATGACGTAGATATGCATAAATTGTTCATGATGTATTAACCAATTGTCGAAGCGAGCTTTGCTACGTTGCACCGTATGAGACTGTGCAGATTTCGACTCAGCCTTCCTGCAATGTGCTCAAGCATCGTAATAACACATAGAGTACAGGCTTCCCCCAGGGAAGATCATCAATGTGGTAGTATGATATTGAACCAAATGCGAAGACAGTGACTAATTATTTGGCCCGCTCAACTCTTCCCGAACACGAGAAGAAACAGTCACCTCGGTTCTCTTTGTTATAGCAGCGACATCGCCCATTATGAATTCCTCGCTTTCTCTCTCAAAAGGCCCAGACACATGCGTCGCTTGATGGACACCGCTTCCAAGTGGGATAGAACCTTGCCTGGTACTGCGTCTCGACCTTAGGGCGTACAAAGATTTTGATCTTGTTGCCGAGTTGCCATATGAGCTCTTTTGTGTCTTCTCAACGAATGACTTGAAGAGGGGTGCCAGTGTCGGTACGGACGCGACGATTATACCCAAGTTGTTCTCAACAGTCGACCACATAATGAGACTGCTAGAGTCGAGGTAGTTGGCGAGGTTTCGAACGGTTCGGATGCGAAGGACTTGGATGATCGTGATGAATGTGCCTAGGGCCAGGAGGCACAACAGGGCGATTTTCTTCCGCTTCTGGATGTGGCTCTTGAGGAGGACGGGGAAGGGTAGGAACATGCTGTTGAAGTAAGGATTTGCTGACAGACGCGAAGGAGGCACTTACACTACTATGTCGAAGACAATGGTCAAAGATGCCATGCTGGTGTAGAAGGGGACGGCTGGCAGGCACTGGCCCCAGGTGATGGAAGGGTCCCATTGTTTTGCGGCCGGCTGGCAGAGGTTCGTTTGCACGACCAGGAAGCAGAGGTGAAAGAGTATGCATGCGACTATTACGGTGATGGTAGCGTTGCGCGACGCGCCCTTTGGCATGATACGTAGATAGGTCAACAGCAGACTAAGTTTGAAGCCCAGTATACTGGTGATGTAGCTGTTGCGGATGTCAGAGAGGCGTATTATGGTCGTGTCGTAATTATTTTCTTACAATGGTGCACCCATGTACTGTATCTAGTTCGGTCAGGATTGGAATGCGTTCACTTGTGCGGGTGATACTTACAAGTCCAAAGTTGAAGAGATTTTCATCGGGCATATCCTTCAGATGCTTGAGTCCAAGTCCCCATTTGGTTTCTGGTATCGCACCATCAGTCTCAGTGTCACAGCCCTTGTGCAGCCAACGTACGGATGATAGTTACGACAGCGAAGCCACAAGATGCTATCTGCGCGACTGTCAGTCCCATAACTACAGGAGGGACCCGAATTGCTCACCCAAGTCACAACTAGTATCCAGTCATCTAGCGATGATAGATGCGTTAGCTATGTGTCGAGGAAAAGCTGGGTGCCACGTTACTTACCGGCTCCAATGGCTTTGGTTATGCATCCGCGCACATAGAAACGAAGGGTCAGAACCAACAGTGACACTGCTGTGAAAACGATTGCGATTGCGGTAATTTGCGGCCCCTCGTTGGCGACATCATCGGGAGTGTTGTAGGTCCAGCCCATCGTACTGGCTTGCTCACGGCGGTTTCGTTCAGAATAGGGATTGAATAGTACTTTGCACAGGTTAAAAACCGAACAGGCCTGAAGCCTACGTTGGGACGGCAATGCGCAAACAAGAGGACGTAGCGTCAATGTAGGTCTCAGGGTGTTTAGTTCTCCCTTGGTTGAGGTGATAGACTTTTCGCCTTTGGGAGAGAACAGATCAGAATACTAGCCATTGCGATTCAGCGTCTACACAGTTCCGACCGTTCCCTGCGTATTGACAGTCCAAGAGGACGAAACCGCGTAGGATTCAGCGCGGCCCTTACCCGGTCTATCATAACCCCGTCAGGAAAGCATGCCTTGATCGATAGCAGAGGAGACTCTCATACGAGGTGAAACCTGTAAATATTCCCAGTATTGTCCGAAGTTATAGTAGCCTAACAGCTAACGCACATGGTTGCAATGCAGCCCAAGTGTTGGCCGACAGAAAAGACCTTCTTCTTAGAGCTAGACCAAATAATACCAAGGTATATTGGTAACGGTAACGGGAAACGGCTTCGGCACTGCTCGGTGAGATATCTCCTAATTTTAAGGGTCTAGAAAGACGATATGGGACGATTGCATCTCGCCTGGAGAGCCGCCGACCCGCCCTCGCGGTGGACGTGCTCGGCTGCATCGGAGGTTTCTCAATGCAGCAAAGCCGTGCGCGATCCCTGTTGATAGATGCCGAAGGTCCAGTACAAGCCCCAGCTTCCAATTGATGGCAAAGTCGCCGTCCCGCACCAGCACCGCGACTCCGACGACAGCTATCCATCAATCGCTTGTTCATGATGAGGCGCGCTCTCCTTCAACAACCTGGGGTCCTCTGCATATCACTGTCAGAGGTCTTTTTCGCGTAGACTCAGATCCAAGGCAATCGGCGCCACGGCCACAAAACGGGGTCGCGGTATCACCCCGGGACGGTCCACCCCACCGGACACTAGATTTGTAGTCCCACAACTGCTCTAGCTTGCTCGCCACTGTCAAGCGCGGCGCATGCAGGGAGCCTGAATTTCTGTTTATATTAATCCGTATGTCTGGGACATTGACATTTTCCAGGTCGCAGAACTTTATCTTTTTCTATGCCCTGGAAATGCGTTCCTACATCCCAGTCCTCGCGCTTCTTGGCGTCGTTTCTGCTAACCCAACCCCCAATCAATGCAAATCGTTCCCAGGAGACAAGTCATGGCCTTCGCAAGCAGAGTGGAACAGCTTGAACAAGACAGTAGGCGGACGTCTAGTGGCAACCGTACCACTCGGAGCTCCCTGCCACGTTCCGACTTTCGACGACGCGACTTGTGAAAGTCTGAAGAAGGATTGGCAGTTTGAGAAGATTCAGTATGTTCCAAACATGTGCTTTGAAGACGTCGCTCTAACGTTTAGTCAGTTATGAATCGTCTTCATCTGTAATGGCACCTTTCTTTGCCAACCAGAGCTGCGATCCCTTCCAGCCTCGAGACCGCCCATGTGAGCTTGGAAACTACGTCCGTTACGCTGTGGATGCGTCAGGACCTGCAGATGTCCAGCGCGCGATCGCGTTTGCTGCGTCCAAGAATATTCGTCTCGTTATCCGCAACACGGGCCATGATTATCTCGGTCGTTCCACAGGCGCGGGCTCACTAGCGGTGTGGACACACCATCTCAAGGAAATTACCCATGTTCCGACGTTCGAAGGTTCAGAATACAATGGCCCGGCTTTTAAGATTGGTGCCGGCGTTCAAGGTTTCGAACTAATGGCTGCTTCCCGAGACAAGGGCTTGGTCGTGGTTGGAGGCGAGTGCCCTACTGTTGGCATCGCTGGCGGTTACACTCAGGGTGGTGGGCATTCCGCTATCAGTACTAGCTTCGGCCTCGCTGCCGACAACGTACTGAATTGGGAAGTCGTAACAGCAAGCGGAAAGCTTGTGAATGCGAATACAAAAGAAAACGCGGATCTGTACTGGGCTCTTAACGGCGGCGGTGGCAGCACCTACGGCGTTGTGGTTGGGATGACTGTCAAAGCGCACAAGGAAGCTGTTTTCGGCGGCGCTTCACTGTCGTTCTTCACCACGGACAACGACCAGGACGTGTTCTATGACGCTATCCAAGCGTTCCACGAGGAGCTACCTGCTATGGTAGATGCCGGAGCAATGGTGGTCCATTACTTCACGTCTTCGTTTTTCATGATCTCCCCGCTTAACGCCTACAACAAGACGGAAGCCGAAGTCAAGGCCATGCTTGCGCCTTTCGTCGCTAGGCTGGACTCGAAAGGCGTCAAGTACACCGCTGAATACAGCGAATTCGACACGTACTATGAGCACTACGACAAGTACTTCGGCCCCCTTCCTCTCGGCAACATCCAGGTCGGCATCGCCCAGTACGGTACTCGCTTGATCCCACGAAGTGTTGTGGGCAACATCTCCGAAACCTGGAAGGCTGTCGTAGAGAAGGGAGTGACCTGGATCGGAGTCGGAACAGATGTGAAGGCGTTTGGTTCGGAGAAAACAACGTCGGTCCACCCGGCCTGGCGCAAGGCAATCGTGCACGCGACCTTGACACTTCCATGGAACTTCACAGCTCCGTGGTCGGAGGCGTTCGCAACTCAAGACAAGATGACGAACGAGATCATTCCTCTTGTTGAGGCTGCAACACCTGGTAGTGGATCGTACGTGAACGAGGCCGATTTCCGTCAACCGAATTTCCAGGATACGTTCTGGGGCCAGAACTACGCCAGATTGTTGACGATCAAGAAGAAATGGGATCCTTCAAGTCTATTCTACGCCACTGTCGGCGTTGGCAGCGAAGCCTGGACTGTTCGGACTGATGGTCGCATGTGCCGCGCCTAGTAGCTAGTTCCTGTTCTGTGTCAATATGAAAAACTGCGTACAAGTCGCGCTGTCCATCTGGAACCTTTGACTGATGAATAGGTCATCATCGACCTCGCGTGTGGAACTGACATCGTCGGCACAAGCAATCCCCCTTGCATCACGATGGATCGAAGAAATTAATAGTCTTTATGATAGAAGTCATCTCCACAACGCTGGTAGCACGCGTGTGCAGTTGAAAACATGGAAAGGTCGTAGCGCGTCCTGAACGCGTCCAATTCAGGTTCTCGAGTGGGGAAGCTAGCGTCAATGACGTACACCAGGGGATACCCTGCAGCCGCCACAACTCTGAGAAAACCAACTAACAATCATGCCTCCGAAAAAGTTGAACAAAGATGGGGGCAAGAAAGATGAAGAGAACAAAGAGTCTAACAAGCCCGCCGTTTCCGAAGAAGAGGTGCGGCAAGAATCTGGGAAAGCCGCCAATGCTGCCCTCGCTGCGCAAAAGAAAGCCAAAGAATTGAAGGATGCAGCAGCTGCGGCCAGCGATCCAGATGAACGGGAAAGGCTGACAGAAGAAGCTACAAATGCACACATCGAGGCTGAGTCATTTGGAAAGACCGCAAAATATCTTCGTTCGGGCGCTTTTCAGGGCATGGCAATGGGCACAGGCCTTGGTGTTGCGCCTGGCGCCACTTTAGGCGCAATTACCGGGACTTTGGTTGGCGGCATCTCTTCAACTCTGCTTGGTGGGATAGGTGCTGGAGTAGGTGGAGCGACAGGTGCGCTTCACGGCCCATGGGTAAATATGGGCAAAGTAGCAGGGAAGGGAATGAAGAAGCTCACTAGTTTCCTCCCGCAATGGGCAGCGAGCGAAGAGCAGAAGAAGACGCTGGAAAAGATGATGGGACAAGCTAACGAAGAAGAGATGCCCGGGACTGAAGAGCTTGAGAAGTTCAAGAGTGAGGGAGGTGGAGGTCAGATTGACGAGGGTTGGATGGAGAGTGCGAAGGGCATGATGCCAGATCAGAAAGAGGTGTCAGACGCTGCGAAGGCTGGTGCGCAAGCTACGGGCGGAGATTCGGACTCGAAGCCCAGTGCGAATCAGTCTGAAGAGCCACCAAGCGGAGATTCAGCACAAAAGAGCGACACTCAAGGTCGCAAGAAGCCACGGAAGCTGAATGCGAAGCAAGATGATAGCGAACCACAATCAGTCGAGACAGACAGCATGCGTAATGATGCTGGTGGAGCATCTAACGCAAGCGAGAAAACCGATACACAAAACGCGGATAACCAGAATGACCGGGAAAAGAAACTCGACCAACGAGAGAGTGATCTTAATCGACGACAGGCAGAGCTAGACGAAAGAGAAAAGGCCCTAGCTCAGCGTGAGAAAGAACTGGATTCGAAGCCTGACGGTGATGCCACGGAGTCTACTTCAGCGCCGAAACCCAAAGGTCAACCGCGCAAGCTCGCAAGTAGATCGTAGATCTTTAGGGTACGCTAGACAAAGGTCCGAGCTATAAGTTACCCTATCGACCGTATGGCATTCTGGAATTTGATTGGTCGCTGCTGTAACTGGGTTGCTAGGGTCATAGTGATGTTAGCAAGTTGACGATTAGTCGGCACGGGTGGCTTCAACCACGGGCGTCAGTATGCGAGAACCAGAGTCTTTCGATTACTCACAGCTATAATATTTGCATCAAACCTTTCTTGCATCTTTTGCATTCGAACACCTCTCATTTTTGCTTCCAAACACCCTCAAGCTTTTTCGAGCTATATACAACAACAATGTCGCGCCTGCCCTCTCCCGGTCCCGATACCTTCAGGTTTCTCGACCTTCCAGCCGAACTCCGGCTGATGGTATACGAGCACATCCCGAACGAAGTCTTCCGCCACGAATTCCCAGAGATCGGTGCTACAAAAAAGCCCGGCTTGTCTCTTCAGATCGCTCAAGTGGGAATCGCCCTCCTTAGTACATGTCGGCAAATACACATGGAGGTCATCGAGATCATAAAGAGAAAACAAGCACTCGCAGCCTCAATACCGATTCGCATTGCGCTGACAAGATGGGACGAGCGCAGTGTCATGATCTTATACATCTTTTACCGGATAATATACGCCGCACGCAGTATTTTGATCGGATCAACGTTGATTTATGCGAAACTCAGCTTACCTGGTAGCGAACCTCTCTTGTCTGCCTTCAAAAGACTGATACGAGGACTTCCGAATATCGAGCTTGTTCTTGATTTCCCGGATATGGACTTTTATGCCGCAGACATGCTGTCAGAAATAGCACGTTACGGTTGTTTCGATTTCCACACTACCGTCCGTGTACCGCCTGGTTCGATTTCAATGACAGAGTTCGATCTTTTCCAAGGCATCCGAGGCATGGTTATCATATGGGATGAATGAGAAGACTGACTCGTGGATTGGAGGTATCGTGAAAGAGTACTAGTTGCACAGTTGGAGTAATGGGTCGGAGAAGTTGCAATTGATTTGGAGATTGCTAGTCGACCTGTAGGCCGTTTTATACTCCACAGCTCATCGCATTCGCCTCGTTGCCTCGTGACAAGAGCTTGTCTCTTAGTATTCGGCCTCATGCCTTCCTGATCCCAGTCGGTGAACGATCGCGACTGCACCGTGCGAGCATCGCTGCTACCTTCTCACCTTTTGGCAACCACGATGACACCTCGACCCCCGTCTCCACTCCTACTTTGCGGAAGCTGCATGCTGCCATGATTGTTTATAAGATATCGCGCGCTCACTACTTCTACTCTTACTACGCCACCCCATTCTTCCGGCGCCGCAGCTCTTACGGTCAAACATCCGATAGCAGGCAGCATCCGATCACTCACCTCAAGACTGCTATTCTCGCATCGCAATCATGTTCTTAATGTCTGCTCTTCTCCTATTACTTCTAAATACCTTACTCTTCGCCAAAACCATACCTCGAGCCGACAACGTCGAGATCCACACGAAGCCTAATATATGCCTTCCGCACGACGGCTTCGGCAGCAGAGTGATCGCTTTCAGCGACTCGCATGAGAACAATATGTTCGACTACGCCGTCGTCACTAAATACACTACCTATTACCCCGACATCGTTAAAAACGCCTTGGCAGTCAAGGGCTTCCAACTTTTCGACCTGGGGAACGATCAACTATGCGGTTGGACAAAAGCTGCAGCCGTGTATAGCACACTAGGACTGGACTTCCACAGCCACCGCGGCGACATCTACTGGAAACACAACGACGCTCACTCGGTTGGCGGCTCAAGGGATTCTGTCGGCCCTACGAAAAGGTCTGCTAACAAAGCAGCCCGCCTCCCGTCTTCAATTGAGCATAGTGTTGTAGCCATCAGTAATATACTCATCGCCAACCCACCCGCCGGCGACGTCTACATGTTCAGCACCATCATCCTCGCATGGACTACGAGCCTCTTCGGCTACATCCTCCTCATGCTGTTGGTCATGGCCTGCATCAGAAAAGCCGATCGAACCACGAACACGTCAAAGGATAACGAGGCTAACGAGGGCATTGAGCTCGAATCCATCAAAGTACCTGATACAGATAGCCTGGCGAGGACCGACTCTGCAGCGGCGGGACCATTTGAGGACGTCAAATGGGAATACCCCAGCCCTCAGCGTTCTTCCGATACGAAGCGGCCCGAACCGCTTCCCATGTACTCGCTTTGGGGATCTAGTCATGCGGTGGCTTGATGCAAGGCTGCGCTGAGGCTCATGGTGAGGACGCGGTTGATTCGCCTTGTGGTTTTTGGTTTCTCATACCCGGCTTCTTGTGTCATCGCGTTTGCTGTACCTTGGATTCACTTTTTATTCTCATGGCGCCAGGTAGATACCTGTTCCATTGTGTCTGAGCATCCTGAACGCTTTGGTCATTGTCAAGCGCACGTCGGCTCCGCCTCTTGTCTCGATCCCATCCTCCTCTACCGTCTATAGCATGTGCTTTTGCTTTTTACATAGCCCCCAATGCAAGCCACATCACTTGAAACCCGTCCATTAGTCACTGCTGTGCAGAGAAATCGGAAAACAGTATGCATGCCGCCCGGTCATAGCATTGCCCCGCTGTCGTGAATCCGGGTGTCCAACTAATCCAGCCTTTTACTTTACGCCTGACTTTAACTGCGGTCGAGTTGAAGTGATACAGTGCATACCCAACCCAAGCTCAAACACATGTGGCGGGGCTTGGATCGATCTAATTTCCGCCTATGCAGTCATTGTTACACGGAAAAACATTGGGGGCTAGTGGCGTTGCCGGACGTCGAGAACGGACCGGTGAGCAACGCGTTACCCGGTAAGGCGGCCAAGCAAGTCGTGGAAGTTCTGTTGTACGTCACCAAGAGGGCGGAAATAAGCACAGCGTTACGGTACACCAACTGCTGACGGTTCCATGAAGTCGGTAAGGCTGTTCGCCGATGTCAAGTCGCTGGCATGGAATGTAGATGATGCAATTAGTATGTTGGACGAGAAGACGTAACGTCATGTGAAATATGCTACAAGAAAGGCAATGACGATAAACTACGATCGCTGACAACAAGTGAAAAGGCACATGAGCAATAGATTGATGCCTTCCCTCTGTGTACTCAACTATATACTGCTCTGATGAAGATCCTCAGAGTTACATCTCGTACCTCGCCGGCGCTGCCCCATCGGTCGGCGGTTTATGTGCGTGCTGTGGATCCAACTCCACTAAGCTCTCCGGTGGTGCTTCGTTCAGAGGAGGGCCGTAGTGACCAGAGTTGTTGTTGAATGGATGAGGATTAGGCCCGGTCTTGTACTGTTCAGCGATCTGCGTGTCAGGCATCGGTGACGGGGTAACGTCTTTCTTTCTGTGACGACGGAATAGGAGGAAACCAACGACGAGGCCGATTATGAGTGCGACAGGTATCCCGACGCCGATGCCGATTTTGGCTGATGTGGGAAAGCTGTTCTCAAGCGGTGCTACGCTGGATATCGGTACGGGTGCGGGTGTGGATGGTGGTGTTGTCGTTGGTGTGCTAGTAGGTATCGAGTTCGCAGTGGCGGAGGATGTGGAGCTCGCGGTAGACGCTGAGCCCAGTGAGCTGGAAGGCAAAAGCGACAGGGACGATTTTGTTGTCGATTCGGTTTTGTCTTCAAGGTAGAAATACCGGCTGAAGTCTTCTGGTTCTGTTGCGCCCTCTTGGTAGAGCGCCAATTGGAACAGGTTGGACAATTTGAGATTAATCTCAGGTCTGATAATCCATTCTTGGTTCGTTCTGTTTACTACACTCTCTGTTATATATCGTTAGCCAGTGGTCTTCTAGGTTTTGACAGTGCTTGCTATACGTATGATGTATTCTATGTTCTTAATCGATACGCCGGTCTTCGGATCTGCTTGCCACAGTATTATAGAGACTGCAGTACCGACCGGTGCCTCCGTCCAATACACCGTAATCTTCTCGCCTATAGTGTAGTTGAGTGCATTGCTCATGTCCAGTGCGACATCAAGCGATGGCGGGAGGATGAATTCCATGGGCGCTGGGACATGGACAAAGGTCCAACTATAGTAGCCCAAGATCCGACTAGAGCATGACCAAAAGAAGAACACGTCTGCTGGAAGATGAAAAGATGGTAGAAAGAACTTCGGGTCTGAAAACGTCTGTAAGCTTCAAGCGAGTGAAGAACAGGCTACCCAGAACGAGGTAAGCACCTAAGGTTGAAGCAGGCGAAGTGTCGGAGCGGTACCTCAAGCAGTCGACGAGAGTCTGAGATTGCGCCTGTGCAGTGACGCCTGAGGCTTACGAGCTGACAGTCACGACGGCAGCCTGGAAGTGCTGGGCGATTAGAGTGGTCTGTGGCGTGGTGCGCTTTTCCCATACCAAGACGAGTCTGTCATGGCTAGAAGCGTGGCGCTGGAGGTCGTCGGTCTGCGCGCGAGAACTCCTGTTCATCAGCGTTGGAACTGTTATCTCGTGCATGCGGCTGAGCTTGGAATACGCCTCTCAAACCACGTGTCACGGACGATGATTGTTACCTGTCGTTGGTACTGATCGTTCACTGGTCTTCATCGCCGTCCCTCATGAATCATTACCCTAGAGAGTTTACAATCGGGCTGAGACATATCATACCCTTTCCATCATTGGATGACAGGACACAACCTCACCAGCCGTCTGGGGCCAAGACCTGTCGTGGCCTTAAGTATCTGCATGTCTACGCACGGTGGGGCGTAAGGCTGCGGATCCCCGAAATGAGCAACGGATCTTGGTAGCCAGTAAGACTTCCGTCTTTGGTTGAGGAATGCGGATTCTTTGTTGCGCACGTGCCTGAATATGCTGTACTACCTCTTGACACCAAAGGTTTTCGTGGGGTCCACGGCATTGGGTCATCCGCGCCATTTATTTCCGGAACTGTCAAGGATTGTCTAAGACAAAGCCTAGATTTGCGTTGGTGTCTAGACTGCAAAGACTCAAATGTCAGCGGTCGTGATTCAGCCTCATGAAGGTTGATGTGGATGATGAAGCAGCTACAACCACTCTGCTTCGACACATTACAGCAAGCTTTCGTTCGGCATTCTGCTCATTCAGTATGTTAGCAAGGCTGCAATTCAAGTTCGTCAGCTATCAGTCGCTCTTTGCCTTGTGCGTCCTTCTTCTCATATACCAGATCTACACCATCCGCTCCGCCCACGATGACATCGCCCTGCCCATCCAGGAAACCGTCCAAGCGCCTAAGTATGAAGGCATACCGAGGGTTATATGGTACAAGCTGGGTCCTCGTGGCCTCTCGGAGGAAGCCCGAAACTGGACCGATAGCTGCATCACGTCCAACCCAGAGTACGAAGCGCACTTCATGACGGACGAAAGTAGCGACGAATATGTTCGGACCGCCTTTGCATCAAGGCCGGATATCGTCAACAACTACCTTGCGCTTCCAGTACCTATATGGAAGGCAGATCTGCTTCGCTACTTGTTGCTCTGGGATCAAGGTGGCATCTGGTTCGATCTGGACGTCTCCTGTGAGAACATACCCATCGACGACTGGATTCCATCGGAGTACAAAGCGAACACAAGTCTGGTTGTGGGTTGGGAGTTCGACCATGGCTGGCCGGACAATTACTTGCACCAGATGGAGATATGGGCCATCATGGCAAAGCCACGGTCACCGCATCTGATGCAGGCGATAGATGACGTTTTGGAAGAGCTGGCTAAGAAGACCGCCGAACATGGCGTAGCCGTCGAAGACACTACCATGGAGATGATGGGAGATGTAGTCGACTTCACAGGCCCAAGGCGTCTGACGTATGCGGTATACAAGAGTCTGGGTGCCATGGTGAACCGCAATCTGGCGGGAAGTGACGTGGAGAAGCTTCTACAACCCAAGCTCGTCGCAGATGTGCTGTTCATGCCCGGCCGCTCTTTTGCACCGATGACGAACAGATACAGCGCTGAAGAGGAAGCTGTACTATCACCGCAGTTAGTGACGCATCATTACGCTGGAACGTGGAAGAACAGCCACGGCGGCGAGCGTTGAACGGCCAATTCGAATCATACTCCAGAGTCGCGTCGTTCTGTTGTCGGCTCAGGCAAGGTGTCGTGTCCGCCAACGCCATCAACGAAGGTCGCTAGTAGGCAACAATCCGTAACATCGATGCGCATGTGAGGAAGGAGCAGGAGCTTCTTCAGAGGGCGATGCCGCAGCGCTGATTTCCAGCCCCCCGGGCCAGCGCTTGGAGGATCTTACGACCTAGCGTGAGCTAGCATGAATGCAGCTAGATCAGAACCTCATACGTGCTGCTCTACCTAGATATCACTACGATACTCACAGTCTTGATTGTGAACTAGTTATGAAGAATGTCATGCAATTTCATGTAATTTCATGGAATTAGCTACAGCAGCACCGAAATCAGTTCAGAAATACAATCTCCCATACACCCACCTTCGTGACCCCTCGCTCAAAAAATCCAATTGCTGCCACGAAGTTGTCCCGCATCTCCATCCACTGCATAATGGGAGCGGGCTGACAGTAGAGCTCGATTTTCTTCACTTCCTCCAGCTTGGAAAGGTCGTGCAAGGCACCAAGCCAGTCGCCACACTCTTTGTAAAGATTTCTGGAGATTCCTTCATCTGAGTCTGAAGCGTCAATATTGGAACCTATTTGGAGCCTGATGACGGCATTGGCGATGAAGCCTCTCTGCGAGCCTGTTACACGTAAATCGGATGGAGTATCATACTGGCGGGCTTGGGTAGGAACTTGCGAACTTTGTCCAGCCATGATAGGTTGATGTGATGAAGGTTCGGTGAGACCCTGAAGAAGGGGTGATGTAGGTATTTATGTATAGCCGATATGATTGCTGTCTTTACCAGCTGATATGACCACCGCGGTCTGAAGCCATGTGATGTTTGTTGTAGCAAATTCAGGGCTCCTGATCACCGAACGGATAGTTGAACTTGAGGAGAGCATTCAGTCCACCGACCCAGTGGTCCTCAGCCATGTCTTCCTTGCCACTTGTGCCACGCACGATGCTGGGTACGCCACCCTCCCAGCCACGAGCGTCCCGCTTGACCTCTTCTCCACCTATGCGGACTTCCATACCCGTGCCCAGTTTCTCTGTAATGGTATTTCCGTCAATGCTGACCTCGACTTCGCGACCCCGATTCTTCTTGCCTAGCCGCAGTGTGATTGGCGTCTGAGCTGGCAGCACCAGTGGTCTGAAAGAAAGCGATCGAGGGCAGATAGGCGTGAGGCATATCGACGGTACGAGGGGGTGTACGATGCTTCCTCCAGAGGACAACGAGTATGCCGTAGATCCAGTAGGTGAGCTGATGATCATGCCATCAGCGACTGCCTCAGTCAGAAACCGATTGTTGATGTAGACGTCGATGATCTTCAGGTGCGGGCTGGAGCCACGGTGAAGCGTGACCTCATTCAGGGCGTACGTGTCGCCCTCGCCTTCGATGCCACTGATTCTCTTTCCATCAGGCCCGAAGACGCCCACCTTCAGCCTGTTGCGCAACAAGATGCGCGCTGTTCTGTTGCTTCCCATAGCCTTGCCTCGTATGTCGGCGTAGCTCAGTGGCTTGTCCAGAGGGTCATCGGGCGATGTGGGTGGTGCGGGTGGAATCGTCCCGTGCGAGTCGGAGAGGGTAGCGTACGTGTCTGGCGCGCCGCTCATGTACACCTCCCGAAACGCTCTCTTGTATTCCCTGAACTTGAACTCGCCCAAGAAGCCGATGGTGCCCATGGCGAAGCTCAGTACAGGAGGTACATTCTCTGCATGGCTGAACAGGCTGCTAGCCCTCAGCAGCGTGCCATCGCCTCCAAGCGTGCAGACCAAGTCGGTTTTATCCGAAAGGTACTGCGGTGCGCCTTGGCTCTGCTTGTATGTGTATACGGGAAACGCAAGCTGCTCGTGAAGCTCTTCGGCAGTCTCGGGATCGAAAATGACGTTTATCGACGGGTAGGTGGAGCGTATGTGGGACGTAAATTCTATCACGGACTCGGTGATGTTTGGCGTGCGCTTCTTCTTGGTGACGAGGATGTTGCGCGGTGGGGACGGCCATTGCAGGCTCAGTAGGGTGTTCGAGGGCGACTGTATGTATGACGGCGTCGTGCGCGAGGGAAGCTCTGAAATCTGCCTTATCTCAAGACGGCGTAGAGACGAAGAGAAGCTCCGTGTCTGGGCCGGTAGAGCCAGGAGGCGCCATGGCAAGACGCGATGGGGTACAAACATCTTGAGAGAGTAGGAAGCTAGGGCCAAAATGCTAGGCGAAGCTGTGCGCAGAGCTTGGAGGGGTGAGTGGGCGCCATATGAGCGGATGATGACGAGTCGAACCGCGGTAGGATGCCAGACAGCGTGGAGTGAATGCTAGGGGCGGAGTGAATGCTAACGCGCGGAGATAGTCCAAGTGCAGCGACTAAACTCCATAATCACATGCAGAGGGGTGCGACCCGTGGACGTGGGCCTCTGGTGGAAGAGGTGAAAGTTGCGAGTGAACGCGTCCGGATATGATTAGCGCCCGCACCAGGCCAGCCCTGGAGCTAACGAGTGGGGTGAACCGCCGTGCTGTCATCATGCTCGAGGGAAAGCTGCGGATCGGCAGCACCAAGTTCCAGCGCCCGGAGACACGATGCGCGAAAGCTGCGGCCTGATTACTCCCTCTGCTCCTCCACACCACGCTCGCACGCCCTTTCACCCCCAGACGCCCAATGCAGACGGCAGCGCGCTGTCCCACTCTCCCCCGCCGCATGCCTGGGCCGTATCCGTAGTTCCCTCGTCCGCCTGAGCATCCGCCCACGCCCGCCTGCGTGCACGCGCACTCACACTCTCTCTATCATATTCCTCAGATCTGCCTGCATACTCCCCATGCTTGCCCACACCACGAGCATCATGTCCACCACAGACATCCGGCAGCGCAAGCCGCCCGCATCGGTGCCCGTCATCGAGAAGCTGAAGGCGCAGCGCACCAAGACACCCTCCGGCCCAAAACTCCCGGATCCAACCCAACATCCAGCCGGCAAGGTCAAACATGGGCCTGTTGTGCAGTTTCTGCGCATGTGTCTTTTTGCAGCGTACTTCAACGGCAGCATCATAGCGTTCGTATACACTCAAGGCTAATACAACCCATAGGATACTAACGTCATGTCTCAGCATCGCCATCACCCAATACATCGGCCTGCCGCTTTACTTCTATAGCAAGGACCTCTTCTACGCGTGGATGGCCATGACCAAGCAGCACTTTAGCATGACCGTCACTACCATGACGTACTGGTGGGCGCCCGTCACGATGCGCGTCAGTGGAGACGAGAGCATAAGAGGGCAGATGAGGAAGAAGGAGGATGGCCTGCTCGAATGCGACTTTCCAGAAAGGCTGGTATTCGTCTCGAACCACCAGGTACGGTTGGCCAGGCCACATCCTGTAGAACAATGAGCTGACACCTACTAGATCTACACTGACTGGGTCTATCTCTGGTGGATGGCATACAGCGCGTCCATGCACGGCCACCTCTACATCATCCTCAAGGAGTCGCTCAAATACATTCCAATCCTCGGCTGGGGCATGAGGCTCTTCGGCTTCATCTTCCTGTCCCGCAAGTGGTCCACGGACAAGGAGCGCTTCCAACATAGGCTGAGGAAGCTAAGCAGAAGTCACGACGGCCCACTATCCGGTTCCAAGGGTCTCGACCCCATGTGGCTTCTCATCTTCCCCGAAGGCACAAATCTTAGCAAGAATGGTCGCGCATCGAGCAAGAAATGGGCAGAAAAGAACCAGATTGAGGATCTAAGACATGCACTGCTGCCGCGAAGCACAGGGCTTTCCTTTTGTCTGCAAGAGCTGCAAGGCTCTGTAGACTACCTCTACGACTGCACAATGGCATACGAGGGCGTTCCGTAAGTCTAGCCTACCATCCATATTCTTCAGATACTAACACACAACAGCGCTGGCCAATACGGCCAAGACCTCTTCACCCTCTATAGTACCTACTTCCAAGGACGCCCTCCAAAGTCCGTAAACATGTACTGGCGCCGCTTCGCCATCGCCGACATTCCCCTCCACGACGACAAGCTCTTCAGCGACTGGCTCCTTGCCCGATGGCGCGAAAAGGACGACCTGCTCCAATACTTCCTCGAAAACCAGCGTTTCCCAGCCGACGAGGGCGAGACACCCAATGTCAACGGCGGGCCACCGCTCAAAGGCGCTGGCTGGATCGAGACAGACGTCCGACCGAAGCTGTGGTACGAGTGGCTACAAATCCTCGTACCGAGCGCCGCGCTTGCGCTCGTGGTGAATGTATTCCTGAAGATTGTGAATCTCGTAACGAAAGTGACGGGAGCAAAGTCATGAAATCAGGAAACTCCTTACTTGGCGGCAAACATGTTGTTTCGCAGTGTCTGGCGCGTGGTCGTTTGTGTTATGTAGATCGGCTTTGATACCCTATATTCATCTCTTCTCTGTCCGTCACATGAGGGTGTACCTCGTGGTACTCACGTAATCCTTCTTTGGGCCCTTGACATCGTATCGCACTTCCCACCACACATCCTCCGTGGCCGAGTTGACAACACCTGGTCCGAATGTCCAACTAGCCGTATACAAGTCTTCGGCACAAAGATGCGTTTCCTTGTTCTTGGCTTTCATCTCCTTTCCACTCGTCTGCAGATCACCCATGTCGACGAATGACCCCCCGACCCCTTCCCCGTTCTTCCCCACGCCATCCTTGATATCCGCGTGCGGCATCTTTTCATCGTCGAAGAAACGGACGGCGATGTAGTCTCCTCTTGCTTTCTCGTCTGTGCTTTCTGATGTCGACGTTTTGAGTTGGTACACGTATTTCCTGCGTGCGTTGAACTTGAGACCCGTTTCTGTTGCAAATTCGCCTTCTTCGGCGTAGAGCAGAGTTGGTGGAAAGGAGGCTGGTAGTTTGCAGGACGTGAACGTCGCTGTTCCTGTCACTGTGCCCGAGGGATGGGTCGGTAGGGTAGAGCGGAGTTGACGCGTGAAGCTCCATGGTTTGTCCGGGGAGTTGCGTAGGTTTTCAAAGATTGAAGTAGGCAGCGGAGGAGAGCTGGGCTTCGGCTTTTCTGTCTCGGAAGAGTCGTCTGTTTGTGGTTCTTGTGGCAGGGGTCTTGTTTCTCGAATGGGTATTGAGGTGACGATGCCAGTGTCCGTGCCATTACTCTTGGTTTGCAAGAGAGCTTTTGGGTCTTGACTTTCTAGCAGGATGGCATTGACGCTTTGGAGCGTGCTTCTACTTGGGTTTAGCGCGGGGTTGCTTGTTGTTATCCAACTGAGCCTTTGCTTGATGAAGGCTTTTCCGATGGCACTTGTCTCCTTTGGTGCACTGGTGTCTATCGCTCCCTCCTCGTTTGTGTAGAGACATAGTACTGCTAGGGCGGTGCCGACGGATAGATCCTTGCCTGTTGGGCAGCACACGAGAATCTTTCCGGTCGTTGGATCTGACAGGGACGAGAAGAAATATAGAATTCGGGGCAGTTGGGTGCGGAGGTCGCGCGAGCCCAGTTTGCCGGTTTGGCACTTGAGGTGCAAGTAGTGTTTGACTCCGGCGTCCTTTAGCATCGAAGGGGCGAAGGGCTCCGGTGTGCAACTAATCACAACGTCGAATCCGTCGAGCTTCATCTGGTCACTAGGAGAGATGTACAGTTTTGAGGTTGGCTTGATCAGACTTGCGATCGCGCTACTACCTCCGTCTTCGTTGAGCAATTTTTCGATCAGAGCTGGCGCATCTTCCTCGCTCGACTTCATCAGCACGTCCTTGTTCTTCCAGAAGACTGTCGGAGTGAGTCCATAAGACCATGCTTCGTGGTCATCGGCAGCACCCTGGATATACCCGCTTTCCGATGCTTCGGCACCGCGTACCCGTCGCGATGCTGTGCAGAGCACGATCGGGTGAAAGTCGGGGAAAGAAGGCGGACTGTCCGGAAGAGATGATTGTTGGGTCACCCATATCGGCCGCAGGGGTTTCTTCAGCTTACTGCGAAGGTCCACGATGTTAGGTTTGCAGATATCCTTGTCTCGATATCAGCGAATATATTCGGAAATGCCTAGATAAGACACGCACCAGAAACTGTTGCACAAATCCGTCTATCCTCTTCTCCATTTGCGCATGCTCGCTTTCTCCCACGGCTTGTGGCGGCGTAAACAATCGCATCTCGTCTTTCCTAGGTGTGCCGAATACAGCCCTGTTGATCACACAGCACCATGTCGGGATGGTTTTGCTCAGCGCGTCCGGCATGCTCTTGCCCCTCCTCGTGCTGTCCACAACCACGGCGCCGCCAAGCTTTTCCACAATATCCAACAGTTGCAGATTTAGTCTTCTCAGACTGAAGCTCCATTCGCCCATGTGACCGTCCGTGCTCTTGAAGTAGACAGATCCAGACTTTTGGGTTGGCGGAATGTACCAGCTTCCACAACGTTCATTGGCTACAAGAGGTAGATCGTAGGCAGATGCGACTGAACTGACGAAATCGCTGTCGGAGATGATTGAATTAAGGCGGTTGTGCGTTGATAGTGTTGAGCGGCGCAGAGAAGAGAGGGTGCTGGATAGATTTGGTGTGTTGGAAAGGTGCGGAAATAAAATGTCGGCTTCTTTCAGAGGTTGAGACATCGTTGTCGTGGGCTCTTCCAGTCTGCCAGGTGCAAAGCTGATAGTGTCTGCGCGGGTGGAAATAGAACGACCATTCACATTTCCATACCCCGCATCATCGCGTACGAAAAAAGGAAACAAATAATCTAGAAGAGTCACAAATAGAAAGAATAAGCTATACGTAGATCGCAAGGTTGTCGAGGGCTATAAATATGATCGAGCCTTCTACATCATGTTCAGGAATTGGGGATGGGAAATGGGTTTTCGTTAGGGAATGAACACGAGAACGCTAGTCCAAAAAGGGTTAGAGACAAGGGTTCAGAACAAAAATCGAATGCGGTAGGCGCAGCATAGTGATACATTTGTCTATGGTATGAATGATTGCTGTGATGCGTTCGCCGTCTAGTCTCGTTTAACAAGCGAAACAGGCGCGATATAACTCTTCCGTGCGCTGACGAAATAGTTGACCGTGGCGATGATAGCCATCGCGCCAAACATAAGCGCCGCCCAATTCATGTCCGTAGCCGAAGGGTTTGGCACTATAGGGAAGAATGAGAAGATGAAGGAAACGACTAAAAAGGCAAGAGCTAGGTCGTTGACGATGCCTCCAAACTTGCCTAGGCTCCAGCGTCGAGGGAGCAATGGCTCTCCTCGCCAACGCTTCAAGCGCACGCATCCAATCGATATAATGTAGGAGAAGATGAGAGCTGCGTTTGAGATGGAGACGATGGCGTTCAACGTAACGTCCGACCCGAAGTTGATGCATGCGAGCACAAGCGAGGATCCGAGACAGACAAGTAGCGCGTTGACGGGAATGTCCCAGCCGGCTGGCACTCGCTCGATCCATGCGGAGAACGGAAGTCCTCTGTCGCGTGCAAATGCCCAGATCTGGCGCGAAGAAGCAGCGGTAACGGACACGGCTGCAAAGAAGACGAGGATGACGAGCAGAGCACCCATGACCTCAGTGCCGGCGATAGAGCCTGTCGCATTGTAAACGGCCTGAAGTATAGGCTGTCCGGTGGGCGATTCGAGAACCGAATCAAGAGCACCGCCACACATTACGAAGGTAATCATCTAACACGAGCGTACGTAGTCAGTATCTGCCTTTCATCCAGAATAGTTCAGGCGTGCTTACCATAATGCATCCGAAAATGCCGTTGAAGAAAACAGCCCACATCATAGCTTTCGGAAGCACCACGGAGGCGTCTTTCAACTCCTCAGACATGTGTGCGCCCGCGTCTGGACCAATAAAACACCACAATGGGGTTGAGAGGCCAACCAGAGCAGACACGCCCATCGAGCTCCATTCTCCACCATTTGTCCAAGTCGTGAAAACTTCTTCCGCCGGAAGACGCTCTGCCATGGTCCAGAATAGAATCAGAAACGCGAAGAAGGCAAAGACATGCAAGACTAGCACAACACCTTCAGCGAGGGGAAGATGCTGCGCCAAGAAGATGTTGAAACCGATCATGAGGAACAGCCAAAGCATCATCAACAGTGTGACATGCCATAGTTCTCCAATCTGGGCGTCAGGGTACGCGAGGAGGACCATTCCGATGACGAGACTCGAAAGCATTTGTGCACAGGCGGGTATCCCGCTGACCCACCCGACAGCCGCAGCCCATCCTGAACATGGTGTCAGTACGAGGCTTTAGATGTTTAGACCATTCAACTACATACCCACGATGTAACTAAGGGACTTTTGGAATGATGGCGGGGCGAACTCGCTGACCCAATGGTATTGTCCACCGGCAGTTGGGGCCATTGAGGCCATTTCGGCAAGCGACGCAATCATGGCTAGGACGAACATCCATGTGATAATCATCATCCAGATGACTCCTGCTGTGCCTCCATTGAATAGCCCAAAATAAGCTGAACTTTGCTTTTACTTAGCAGGGGATAGATCGGCACAGGAACAAGAACTTACAGTAACGCACTTTCCCATGTTGACTGTAGGACAACCACGAACCCAATGATGGAAATCAGGCGAAAATTTCTCTAATTGAACACTTAGTAGAGTTCCTGCATATACGTCGCAATAAGGGCTTACCCGGAGTTCTTGTTTCTTGCCCATCCGCTGCATGTCCTCGGCGTCGTGGGCTGTGCCTCCCAGAGCACTGGCATGCATCCTACCCGCTTCGCCGGATCCATTGCTTCCTGCGTCGTACTCCTCGGCATTCACAATCTTCGATTCTCCGACGACTGCCATGGTACAGAGTACGTGACTACAGAACAACGGCCATCAACGGAGGTAAGGGATGTCCTGAAAGAAGAGGGAGGTGCAGTGGGGGAATTCGTCCCAGACGCTGCTTAAGCGATCTAGATGCAAACTCTACAGCCGTTACTATACACGTTGATTGCAAGCCGTGCCTAGAGCTAGGAACTAGCTGCCGTTCTTGGGCCCATCACCGCTTTATGTGGCGTGCCATTGAAATCGTGACAGGCTTTGACGAATCAGCCATGAGTAATTAAGGAGATGGCCTTGGAAGAGCGGCTTGAGACTACAGGGCTCTCGAGCCGTGCGCATTGCGCAAGGACACTAATGCATGATATCCGTGGGGGCCTGTGCAATGTCTTGTGTTGGTTCATGTACACCATACCATGTATCCATAATAAGGAGACTCAAGCGTAAGCTTATCAGGTACTGGAAAGGTTCGATTTGTTGATGCTCTTTGACCGTCGCGCATCATGCTATTGGTGTCGCGAGGCCAAATAGCCGACCGGCGACTCATTGATAGAGCATGCAGAGGGTACGTGTTATCGAAGGGAACATGGAGAAGGACCCTCCTAGGGCCGTTCCGTGGCCACCAGAAACACGCTTCGCCCGCAATCAAACAGCCGAGGTGTCTGTCGTCCAAGCTTGCTCCGCAGCACCACACACCTCCAGGGGCCCCGAACCGCGCACCAATCAATCACGCTCGCTGTCACAACCTGCATCTGCGTGCTACCGTGCTTTCATCGTCAAAAAGGCTAGCTACAGGCTGGTGGTGTCGCAGATCGGCGGTCGTAGGAGTCCAGCATGGGCAGGTGCGCAAATTCTCCTCTGTCAGAGCGTCGAGAGGTCGAGGAAAGCAACTGTAGGTAGTCAACTTAATCAATCTTAGCTACAAGAGTTGATTAGCTGAAGTACAGCAGTCTATGTACGATCAAGTGCCGAGCGGTAAATGCTGCAGTCAGGCACGCTGTTGAGAAGCGATAAGCTCTGGCACGTCACGGGGCAGCCTATTATTGACAAGGTTCAAGGCACCCCGTAATGACCTCTCCGATCTTCAGCGCATGCAATCAGCAACAGGACGGATGCAACACATTCTAACCAAAGAGCGCTACAGGATTGGAGGATTGTATGCCTATCGAAGCCCGGTCCCAGCCATGGGTTAAATGCGGACGAATGGCCCTTGGAGAGCCGCAACACGGTCCACGCGCCTGCTGAAGGGGTGATGTGATACATTCGCTGCGCGCAGCACAAAATACTTCCCAGCTGGTTTCGCCGTTGGACAAACAGCGAAGTTCGAGTCAGGGTACGGTGATAAGATGAGACGGTTGTCCGCGCCGCAGCTTTGGAGACGACGCCACGACCCACACGGGTGTGCTAACGCCCTGCCGTGGGAACTTAAGGCTACCGAGCAGTTCTCGCGTACTTTTCACGAGCAGTATCATGGCAGATCATGACGAGGAAGCAGTCGTACGAGATCCAGGACGTGCAGCTACGTTGAAATTCACCATCGGTCTCTGCTTATGCTACACACTATGTGTAGCATGCCTTCGAGGTTATATTCGATGGAGAGCTTATAATCTCGATGATCTGATTGTGCTACTATCAGGGGTACGTACATCGTGGTGTATTCATAACAATTTTGAGCACGACGAGAGGCCGTTACTGACAATCATGCGAATAGGTATTGGCGCTTAGTTTCTTTGGTGTGGTTTTTGCGTCCATCTCAACTGGACTCGGGCGCCCTATGACCGAGCTGGCTACTCTCTCATCCGCTATCGAGAAACTCAACAACTACGCAACAGCTGGTAACATCCTATGGGTCATATCCCTATGCGTCTCTAAGATTGCCATCGTTGCCATGCTATTGCGCACGACACAGACAAGATTCCACAGAAGATTCCAGTACGGCGTAAGCGCCATAATCGTCGCTCAATGTCTCACATCCGTCCTCCTTCTGAATGTCGACTGCTCGGTCCACCGTGTGCTTGCGTGGGACATCACCTCCGCGCACTCCGAATGTGCCCAGAGTGAGCGACGATGGATTGCTCTCACAGCTCTGGACGTCATGACCGAGGTCCTCCTGCTCTTCCTGCCCATTCAGTTGGTGTGGGGTCTACGTATGGCCTTCCGAACCAAACTCATCGTCATATCGTCATTTTGGCTCCGACTACCGTACGTACCGCTCGCCAGCAGTGCTTTTGTATTAGCTGATCACGCGGTAGAACCCTAATCTTCTCTGCTCTTCGCCAAAATGAGATACATCAACTTACGACTACATCAGATGTCTCTCTCACGGCAGCCACAGTGGTCATCTGGCAGGCTGTGGAACTATCATACTCTCTAGCGGCCGCGACGCTCGCTGCGCTCAAGCGGTTCACAGAGTCGCTCAACACTGGTTTCGGTCATGGCGAGCTTATGCGGGTTCATGCGCCATCTCAAGGATACAAGCTGTCGGGTCGTGGTGTTGCTCCAGGGAAAGCGAAAACTTCACGCAAGCAGGCATCTCGCCCGGACGAGCCTGAGATCTCTATGGACACGATGTCATCTGACACGACAGCTCTGCCCCTATCTAGATTTGACCCTCGAATCGCGCAGATGAAATTGAGGCCTGAAGCACTCCAAAACACAGCGATAGTCTCGTCAGCACCGCAGAACTTGGTTTTACATGACGAGCGAGTGGATGATGCGAGCTTGAAAAACAACATCATACGACAAGAAGTCCAGTACTCAGTTCATTATGAGCAAGACACCACGATAGACCAGGATGACAAATGAAGAGTCGCCACTTGTTAGCATGGTACCCAATCGAAGGGAAATAGCAGGCTGAAAAACTTGGATTGCGATTGCATCATGGCTTCATGCGGTATACTATCGCCTGGGTTTGACGCTCTCACTAGGGCTTACCGCCCGTCGCGTCGCCTACGAACCCATATGCTGAACAAATGCTCCGTGCGTTGGACCATTTTCAACTGCGATGCGACAGCGAGACGCACCATTATGCCTGCGACCTCAGCAATCCAGGCGTACCGTTACCCATCAACGTACGCAATAATCTGCATAGTCTGCACGAGAAACTCGAACTGTGAGCTTTGTTTACATTCAGGATTTGCCATCGCGGAAGATCCATCCAAAGTCCGCTTCCCAGACGACAAGCGCGTAGGGACGATGTGTCGCCTACTTGTATCGCGTCTTTCAGACTTCATTTCCTCCATCGGATCAACCCTCCGAATACAACAAAGTATGACGAGATCTGGATGGCAACACAAGGGATAGGCTCTCACTATCCGCAGAACTTTGACGCTCAATAGCCGAAATTCGTACATCGGAATGATTGTACTCTTTTCTTCTTGGTGTTCGAGCAGCGATGCGGGATTTATACTTGCTGAGATGATTCAAACAAGAGAAAGTAAGAGACTTGGAAAGTACCGGAGACGGGAGCCATGGACGTAGGAATCCAACGCCAGTCGGATGCCGGCATCTAGTGCCATGGATGCCTGCCTCTCTATGGCCACGTGATCGATCGCAATAGTCGGTAGCATCAATATCGAATGGCTATGGATATATGGCTGATGTCCAGATGCGCCTTCGCAGGGGTATGCAGAGGTCTCTTCGAATCTTCACGCAATTTGAGCAAGGTCTCATCGCCGAAGCGTGGATCGCAAGAGGCATCGTGATTTCTTTGCCCACCCTTTTCAGAGCACACGAATCTACCAAAGTCTAACTATCCTCTCGAGAATCGCGGACGTTCACACAAGCTCAGAAATTCTCCTCAAGCGCAAGGCTTGCGAGGCAATGGCGTGAAGCTTAGGTACATTAGATGGCCTCCATATTGGGACTACGCTGGAAGGGGAATAGACTCGTCATTAGCGTGGGCAAGCTTCAATTACCCAACCACTCTGGCATCTGCGAACGCGAACCTCGTCACTCACATCAACCACTCAGATCATCCTTCCGAGCGTCGTCGTCACCACTATGTATCAGTTTCAGACTCTCCGTTACCTTCACTCTCTCACAACGCGGTCCGAACCACACAGCTAGCTGCAGCAGCGCAGGCCGTGCGCCGATACGCATGCCGTGCGCTCACAAGACCAGACGGAAGTGGTCTGCCGCCTTCCACGCGTATAGCACCAGTAACGAGATCTAATCCGCTGTGATGTTATTGGTAGCACCAGGCTCCACTCGTATCATGCCATCGTGTACCAGAAGCCGTCCAGTGCGGCAAAGAAGAGTATATCCAAGACTATTTGACACAAAGACGGTCAAATGCAACGATACCGCGCACCTTCAGGCAGACGCTACGTATTGCGCTGTCCGGTCGTATTCTCATATGCTCGTTTTAGGCAGACGCATATACCCGGGAGTTCCCCCAATCCTCATCTTCCAGAAGCCTACCGCAAGCGCTCGTCCTGCCTCACACGACCTCCGGACCAGCATCGCAAGTCGGTAGCGAGGCTTGGCTGTCTTATCGACCTGGTCTCTCGTTCGCCATAACCTCCCATGTGGAGTGCATCAGGATAAATGCAAAATTAAAGAGCCTCCAAGATCGACCTTCATCAATTTCGAGTGTCATGTGTACATTCGAGCCTTTCGAGAAGCTTTCTAGCCAAAGATTTCCGGGCTACCTTCGTGTACCTGCTTACGTTTTACATCGGGCCGAGCCCAATTAACCCTCAATACAGCATTGTCGGGGAAGAGGACTCGCGTCATTTTACTGCAGATTTGTTGATCACTCGTGCATTGCCAAAGATTTCATGGGGACTCTAAATGTTGCGAGGAGTTCACCTGCAACAACAATCGGAAGACGGTTCTCCATGACCCGTATCATATGACCCGATCAGCTGTCCCACGATACTAAACTCTTTCATATCTCGATGGGAAGCTTACGGGCTACGTAGATGATGTCGCAAACTGCCAATCATCGTCATCACGAGTGAGGCTGAGGACTAAGATCGCGGGGTAGGAGACCCGAACAATAAGCACCCCCGCAACCCCAATACGTCTCATGTAAACATTCATTTATCTACCCTGTAGGCAGGGTCCAAGCGGCTGGAGACCTATCAAGACGACTTTGAGCAACGAAAAGAGAATATGACATTCGGAAGTTTGGAAGATACCCAAAGAGAGCATCCCACTGCATAATCCTAATGGCAGTCTCATGAGGCGGTAATGTCGTTCCACAAAAGAACTCTTCATCCAAAGCTCATAGCTAGTAAAGCAACGCCACCTCGAGAGACCAGGCTTTTGTCTCCCACTCAGCTGGTGCTATGTCAGTGGACCCCTACTATACTACCATGTCGCCATTGATAAATCTTCATCTAAGCCTCATATCTCAAGCGCTGATCGCACAGACCCAACCCAGAAGCTGACGTCCGCAGTCTCCGGGCCTGTTTCCTGATGAGACGGTACCTCAGTGCTGAGTTGGCGCCATACTAGCAGCATACGATCCAACGCCGATATAAGAGGCTCCCACTACCCCCAAGGCTTCCAGCACCAACGCAACCAAACAACTACATTCAAACGTCAACATGAAGGGTCTTTTCTCTTTCGCCGTGGCCTCGGCCATCACTGGCGCTTTCGCTCTCCCATCTCCCGTGGAAAACGGTCCCATCACTGCTCGCCAGGCTGCAGCATGTGCCACTCCCGTCACTCTGTCTGGCAACCCCTTTGCGTCCCGATCCATCTACGCCAACAAGTTCTACTCATCCGAGGTCGTTTCTGCGGCTGCTCAGATGACCGATACTGCTTTGGCGGCTAAGGCTCTCAAGGTTGCTGACGTTGGAACTTTCTTGTGGATGTGAGTAATCTGCTCGTCCTTACAAGTCTCAACTGACAGATAATCAGCGACACCCGTGAGAAGATCTCCGTCGTCGAGGATGGTATCAAAGACGTCCCCTGCAACCAGATTGCCGCACTAGTCATCTACGATCTGCCTGGTCGTGACTGTGCCGCCAAGGCCTCCAACGGTGAGCTTGCTGTTGGCGAGCTCAGCGTGTACAAGTCCGAGTACATTGACCGTAAGTGTATCATTTCTGTTGATCACAGCCTTTACTAACGATACGAAAGCCATCGTTGCCATCTTCAAGAAGTACCCCAACACTGCCATCGCCCTCGTCATCGAGCCCGATTCGCTCCCCAACTTGGTCACCAACGCCGACCTCCAGACCTGCAAGGACTCCGCCTCTGGCTACCGGGACGGTGTCGCATACGCTCTGAAGCAGCTCAACCTGCCCAACATCGCCATGTACATCGATGCCGGTCACGGAGGCTGGCTCGGCTGGAACGACAACCTAAGTAAGCGCCCTCCCATCCCCCCAACCCCATCCCATCACTAACCACCCCTTTCCAGAGCCCGGAGCCAAAGAACTAGCAACAGTCTACAAGGCCGCAGGCAGCCCCAAGCAAGTCCGCGGCGTAGCCACCAACGTCGCCGGCTGGAACGCCTGGGACCTCTCCCCAGGAGAGTTCTCCGGCTCCTCCGACGCGCAGTACAACAAAGCGCAAAACGAGAAGAAGTACATCGAGCTCTTCTCGCCCGAGCTCAAGTCCGCAGGCATGCCCAGCCAAGCCATTGTCGACACGGGCCGCAACGGCGTCACTGGCCTGCGTGAGGAGTGGGGCAACTGGTGCAACGTCAACGGCGCTGGTTTCGGTGTTCGTCCTACGAGCAACACGGGCTCTTCGCTTGTGGACTCGTTCGTCTGGGTTAAGCCTGGTGGTGAGAGCGATGGTACGAGTGATAGCTCGGCCACTAGGTACGATTCTTTCTGCGGAAAGCCCGATGCCTACCAGCCCAGTCCTGAGGCTGGTCAGTGGAACCAGGCGTACTTTGAGATGCTGGTTAAGAATGCTAAGCCTGCTTTGTAAGGTGGTGGGTTTACATCAAGTCTCATTGGAGGAGGGCATGAGGTAGTTCGAGGACGGGGAGTGGTGTTGCCTTGTATATAGATTGATCGGTCGGTGGGGAAGAAGTCGACAGGTGGAAGTTGCGGTTCGAAAACTTCGCTTCAATTGTTTATACATCAACGTAGTTACGGATAAAGAAATGGAACTCTCGTTTGATCAAAATCCACACCGACATCTTCGTGCTTTGAGGGATAAAGTAGTAGAACACAGAGTCGCATTGATGTTGTCCAGGGCGAGAGTCGTCAACTTTGCTCATTCAACCACCATGACTACGTGCGGTTTTGACTAGTAAGATGTAAATTTACCCAAAAGAGTGCGCCTAATGAATTTTCCCCCTTGCCGACCCATGTATACTTTCCAAAACTCCGCGTGCGCGCTCACAAACTAAGGCATGCTCGCTCGCTCAAACCCCATAAAACGCCATGACCTCGCCGCGTGATGCATCGCAGTCCAAACAGTACTCTGTAACGCTAGAGTCAAGCCGTGAGGCTTTCCGTATAGTGTAGCGCATATTGAATCGTTCAAATCATTCATCTCCAATCCTCTCTTCGTTTCTATCGTCTTGTGGACTTGATGTACTCTCAATGGAAGAATGCTGTCGGCTAAGAGGTCGCTCCAAATCGCGTCTTAGGCGCGTAATAGACTGTTCATCGGAGTCGTTCTAAGACATCCGCCTTCTTCTGAAAGGCTCTTCTTCTTCCTCTTCCTCTTTCTCTTCGTTAACTTGCAGCGTTAACCACGCAGCGACCAGAGCGCAGATGCCGCCAAAGCGCAGCACCCAGGCTACACTCGTGTCACCTGCCGTGCCCCTAGGCTTTTGTAGGAGCTTGAACATGATGGCACTGACAAGTGTTGCGATGACCTGCGGCGCTGCAATGGCGACGTTGTGAATACCCAACACAACACCAGCAGAATCGGCGCCAGAACCGTCATCCTCTCCCTCGGCGATGAGCTGAGATTCGCGGTCGCGAGGCTTGATGATACCGCGACGGATGGCGTCTCTCTTGGAGATCTCAGAGGAGATGATGGCGAACGGAGCCCAGTTGGTCACACACCAAGGAATACCGATGGCGCCGACAAGAACTGTAGCTCCCAACGTACTACGAACAAAGAAGGTGAGGACCATGAGGACGGCAAAGAGAATGTGTGAGATGAACCAGGATCGACGGAGAGTGAGCGATTTGACTTGCAACGTTTCCAACGATTTGGCGATCTTCTCCATAGTTGTGTTTGGGTTTTCCCTGCGTGCCGGACCTAGAGCAAAGTAGCCAGAGCCACCCATGGAATGTGGGGTTGTCGGTGTCATAGGCGTTGCCGGGGTTATTGGACGGTCGGGTTCTGGGGCTTGGAACGTCGGAGGGATGACGAACGGCAGGATGACAGAGGAGAAGAAGGTGGTGATAGCGAACACCAAAAGCGCTCTGGTGCCAATCCTGGTACCGCTCTCCAAGATCTCGTCAATCTTGCCATCTGGCAGGTGGGGGTTCTCCTCAAAGTAGGGGTCGGCATAGATTTCGCCAACATAGGTAGTGATGTAGAAGAGAAATGGGAACCATCCAATCCAAGCAAAGAACTGCACCATGCAGACCTTCTTGATCTGGGGCGGGAGTTTCTTGACTGAGCGCGCGAGGCCCCTGAAGAAGGCCATGACACCTTCCTGCTGCTCGGCCGGTGCAGTGTCAAATTGGGGATCGCGTTCTGAGCAGGTTGAGCAACTGATGCCAACAGTGATAGCCATGACAAACGAGGCGATAGCGCAGAGGACCTTGAACTGTGTGCCACCGAGCCAGGGAAGGTAATCTGGCAGATTGATATAACCAGCTAGGTAACCCAAGATGTTGCCAATGCCAGCCGAGCGCATCAGCCATGCATTGGCCGACTCCTGCTGATGGGTAGGGGCCACGTCGACGATGTATGCTCGCACACCAGCTTGGATGACGTTGATAGCGAAATCGAGCACGTAGACGAACAAGACGGCGAAGAGCATGATGCACGTCTTGACCCCAGACGACTCTGGGTCAGCGCCGAAGAGGCCCAGGAAACCTCCGATGATTTCCCTTGCCCAAGCGAGGACCATGAGTGACACGATGGTCGCAGCAGCACCGCCGATAATGAAGGGTCTCCGCTTTCCCCAGCGCAGACGGCAGTTGTCACTCTTGAGACCGACATAGGGCTGGACAAGTACTCCGGAGAGAGGGCCGGCAATCCACACGAGAGCAAGCATCGACTTGCTCAGACCGAGCGATAGTAAGTATGGCTGCGTACAGTTAGCATAGTTCGCGGTCGAGGTGGGCTGCGGTGGTCCGACGGGTCGTGCATGCATGGCTCACACGACCTCAGTGCCGGATCTGCATGCAGGGCCCATGTCGTCCTCATGGAGATTTGCAGCGAGAAAAAGCACTTACCGATCCGTTGGAAGTCTCTACGGACCATCCTATTTGCAGGCCGAGGCCTCCAAAGGTGAGCAAGAACAAGAACCAACTGCTCTTTGTCTCCTCGACCTGTTGTTCGCCCATCCAGTCATCGTCGTCGTCGTCGGGCGACAGGCTCTCCTTAAGGAGCGGGTCGATTTCGGAGGACATTCTTTGGGGGATGATGGTGGGCGAGTTCTCGTGGATGAATTCGACGTGGGTGTGACCTTCAGTGTCTGGTCGTCCACCCATGAGCGAGTCGCGGCCAAAGGAAACGAGTTTGGGGCGTGGCTTGGGGCGGGCGGAAGTGTCGATTCTGGAGGGAGGAGAGGCACGAGGTGAAGAGGAGCGCGAGTCGCCGCCGTTGGGCCGTGAGGACGACATGATGGGGCAGGTGGCAGTCGCAACCTGATCTGGGGAGAGTGCGTGGAGTGGCCTGCGCGGGCGACGTGGTCAGCCCTGGTGGCTTACGACTCGCTGTCAGGGTCGGCGAGATTGTGATTGGCAGCAGCGAGGTGGGTAAGTACGAGGATGCGAGGATGCGCGGTGGAGAGATGTGGTGAGAGGCAGACTATCAACAAAAGGCGAGTGGCGCGGTGGGACTCAGGCCATGCTCCAAAGCGTATCGAGCGTGAAAGAGGCGCTAGTGGGACCGCTGGGGCTGCGGCGGCGATCGATCTCGAATCTCGACCAAAGTTCACAATCGGCGCTGCTCAAAGAGACGGCGGAGGGGCGGGCAGCAGGCAGGTCTATAACGGGCGGGGAGTCACGATCAGGTTCGAGGCGGTGTAGGTTATGTGGGTGCCAGCCGTGTGCGGTAGGCTTGGTGAAGGGTCTAGCAGGTCTTGCAGGTGATTCTGGGTAGATGTCATGCAGGCGTGCTAGCCAGTGTGCGTGCCATGACGTCGCCCCATGAGCGGTTCTGAGACCCTCGTCGATGGCGCTAGGCCCAATCAAGGCTGGTGCTCGCTGGAACGGCAGCCGAGACATGGAGACACCTGGACGCTGTGCGAAGGCAGCGACGCGTCTGCAAGGAGCCTCAGAGCCTCACCAGGTCGCCATATCGCCATATCGCCAGCCTCGCATCGCTATTCCACGCTGCCAGACCTGCATCCAGCGCGCCTAGCCCTGCCCGGACACGCCCAACGCCGCTCCGGCCTCCACTCCTTGCGCAACGTTGCCCTAGGCCCCGTCCCATCCAGGCAGCCCCAGGACCAGCATCCAACGCCCAGCGGCCACCTGTAACCTCGACATATACGCCCACAACCCCCGCGCAATCCTCCTGCGATACCGCACACGCTCGCGCTGTTGATGACCGCCCGGCCTTGATTCCACCATGGCGTCGATAATGGGCTGGTGGGCAGTCGGCCAGCTACTCAGTATGCGCCCTCGACTCTTCTAGTCTGACACGCCCGGCATACATACTGACTGTTGACGGCAGAGCGCGATGCATCCGACGCAGACCCGGACGGTCAGTTCCCCGCTCCACACACACACACGGCGATCCCATCTCTAATGCGCGCCAACAGACGAGCCAGAGGCTGGCCAGAAGGAGATATTCACATCGTGGGCCCTGTCCATCCTGATTATGCTCCTCATAATAGCCCTCTTCACGAGCTACATACTCCACACGCGGAAGATCCAGGCCGTCCATGAGACAGTACTGTCCATTTTTGCAGGTACGTCGTTCCCACACCACCCTCCGCGGCTGCTTGGGCCCTTCCGCAAGCTTGGCGTCCGTTGAGACAAGCTCGGCGTAGTGTGCATGGGCAAGGCCACAAATTCCGATCACTTGCAGCCCGAAGCCCATCACCCGACTAATTGTGGGGTAACCTGCAATATCCACCTGCGATGTCGCCTAGTCCATCTCGTAATCCAATCGCGCTATGATGCTCGCTAACGCCCTTCAGGCATGGTCGTTGGCCTGCTGCTGCGCCTGACAGCAGTCGCTTCCGTGCGAGATGTCGTCAGTTTCGACTACCAGATGTTCTTCAACTTGCTCCTGCCTCCCATCATCCTCTCGGCTGGCTATGAACTCCACCAAGGCAATTTCTTCCGACACATTGGAACCATTCTCACCTTTGCCTTCGCTGGCTCATTCATATCCGCCCTAGTCCTTGGCATCATCCTGTTCCTGTGGACCAGGATACCTCTCGATGGCTTCAAGATCAACTTCGTCGAGGCCATGTCTGTTGGCGCTACCCTCTCGGCCACTGATCCCGTTACCATTCTTGCCATCTTCGATACGTACAAAGTAGAGCCCAAGCTATACACCATCATCTTTGGCGAGTCTATTCTCAACGATGCCATCGCCATCGTCGTCTTCGAGACTGCACAAAAGTACAAGGACGGTGCTGAGTCTCTGGGCTTCATGAGCCTTTTTGAAGCCGTAGGCATTTTCCTCGGCGTCTTTTTCGGAAGTCTGTTCATAGGTGTCATGGTCGGCATCGGCGTGTCTCTGATGCTCAAGTTCACCTATGTTAGGCGCTTCCCCAAGACTGAGAGTTGTCTCATCATACTCACCGCATACTTGACATACTTTCTGTCCAATGCTATCCACATGTCTGGTAAGTCTTCACCGTCTTCCTTCTCTGGCCGTCTGCTAATCATCCTGTAGGTATCGTCTCTTTGCTCTTTTGCGGTATCTGCATGAAGCATTACGCTTACCACAACATGTCAAGACGGACCCAGTTAACCACCAAGTTTGTCTTCCAGGTCACCTCCCAGATTTCGGAGAACTTCATCTTCATCTACCTAGGCTTGTCCCTCTTCACTGATGACAAGCTCGATTACAAGCCCCTCTTCATATTGATTACCGTATTCGGCATTTGCGCCGCTCGCTGGTGCGCAGTGTTTCCTCTTTCAAGGCTCATCAACTCTGTCACAAGATATCGCCAGCGCCGTCGCGGCGACGAAGTTGTGGAAGAGATTCCTTATCCTCACCAGGTCATGATCTACTGGGCAGGCCTGCGTGGTGCTGTAGGTGTTGCGCTTGCTGCAGGTCTCACAGGTAACAACGGCGACACACTGCGAGCCACAGTTCTTGTCGTAGTCGTTCTGACTGTCATCATCTTCGGCGGTACCACTGCACGCATGCTAGAGATTTTGGGTATCCGCACTGGTGTAGTCGAAGAGATTGACAGCGATGATGAGTTCGACATTGAGGTCGTTAATGGCGGCACCTACACACGCAAACAGGGTCAAGCTTATGGCAACACCCCACGTCCCGGCCAAAATGGCTTCTCACTCAACAATGTCAACGGACCCGACGCTACATACTCTAGCGGATCCGTTAGTCGAAGTAGTCCACCCACACGACCAAACGGCGCTATGCGACGCAACTCGAGCCATCCACGTGCTAGAGACGGCGCAGACCAAAGTCTCCTCAGCCCAGCTGATAGCGGCTCTGCTGATGAAGATGACATCGACCTTGACCTTCCTCCCAGCGCACGCCGCTCGCCGAATCGCGGCCCGTCGCCATTAATGGGCGACCCATCCCCGTACCCGACATCAGGCATAAGACCGGTCGGCTCTGCGGCCGAGGGCTCAAGTAGGGTTGCGACTGCCACAGGTGCAGTGAAGCAGCTCTTCAACGAGATCAGCCACGATCCTGCAAACGCCTTCAAGCAGATCGATGACGGCTTCCTCAAACCACATCTGCTCCTAGACCAAGGCAAAGGTCCAGGGCCTGGTAATGTTTGATTGTATGAGTAGACGGATGGGAAACAAGCATTCGTGGCGTTTGAGTCATCTTTGGGATTAGGAGCTAGCGACTTTGATCGCCTGGCGCATAGCGTAGCATGACTTGTTGAGTCATGATGGAGCGCAGTCACCGCTACTTTGGTTCTCAGAGTCGAACCGTATTTCATGTAGACTGAAATCATAACACACATCACGGTGCATGGAGAGAGCGAGTTCGAAGTCGAATACCAACGATATTCACTATAGTAAAGGAAGATTGGGAATCAAAAATACCTCATAACGTCCTGATTTCTCCAAACCGAACACGAGAATAATAAAACAACACAATTGTCTCCAGAGCCCCTTTGCCGATTTTACCCACCACCCACTCGCCTTCTCTATGGATCAATGATGAAATCAAGTGAATGGCGTTATGTATTCACCCTTGATCAAGAGACCACGACCTTCCTAAGGTCCAGGATACCTGTCAAACCTAATGCAAGTCAGCATTTTGAGCTTTTGGATAGGGAAATGTGACTGGACAAGTGACTTACCTCCAGATACGCGCACGCATATCGCCACTACCGGTAGCGAAGACGCCTCCTGTGGGGCTGGGAGCTACGGAAATAACTGGAAAAGGCAACGTTAGTAACACGATAGACGCAAAGATATATCAAGCTTACCGGAGTTCTTGTGTCCCTGCAACATGAGCTGCGCGACACCAGTGTGAGGGTCCCAGAACTGGACACCGCGGTCCTTGGAACCACTCAGTACCCAGTCACCGTGGGGGGTAAGGGCAACGCTGAGCACAAAGTCCTTGTGGCCTTCGAAAGTGCGGATGCACTTGCCGGTTGGTTGGTGGCCGCCTGGGACGAAGCGGTTGTTGGTGGATAGCTCCCACATTTTGATCGTCTTGTCGAGACTGCCACTGACGAGCCTGTTGCCCGAAGGAGCAAAAGCCACACTGTAGACACTATCCTTGTGACCGTGCTCGCCTTCGAGACGGACGACAAGCTGGCCGGTCTGAATATCCCACACGCGGACGCTCTTGTCGAGAGATCCAGCGGCGACGTAGAGGTTGTCTGGGGAGATGGCCACGGTGGTAACACCGTCCTCAATGGAGAAGTTGGACACTTGCATGTTGGACTCGAGGTCCCAGAGACGGACACTGCGATCGCCACTACCAGATGCAATGATCTTGCCGTTCCTGGCAAAGTCCAGGGAGTAAATGTCCTGCTCGTGTCCAGTGAACTGGTGCTTGATAGTGCGGGTAGCAATGTCCCAGACCTGGCTCAATGTTAGTCATGGTTGATGGAGCGAGTCAGGACCAAACTTACCCTGATGACCTTGTCCTCAGCACCGGTTGCAAGGTACTGGCCGCTGGGACTGAAGCAGACGCTTCGGATGTACAAATCGCCGTCCTCGGGCAGGCTTCCATCCTGAAGATGCGCGACAGGGTTTCCAGTCTCGACATCGAAAATCTGGGCTGAACGGTTGCAACCTGTCGCAACCCACCTTCCGTCCAAGCTGAAGCGTACGCAGCAGACGACACTTTGATGGGGTAGGTTGTGGATCAAGTCAACATCAAGCACACGTCTTGAACGAGGGTTGAAGACCGCGAACCAATCGCTGCCCTCCTTCTTCAGGTTCTCTGGCAACTGCTCAATGTCTAGATCAGCCAAGACGTTGCTCTGGCTGAGAGGAATGTGGTTGGGCGCCATCAACGCACTCGGCTGCTGATGGTGGGGAGGAGGAGTCGGTCGCGGGACTTGAGGCGATCCGGGGTAGGGTGCAGGGTTGTTCTGCTGAGGAGTGGCGGGATTGGGTGGGCCGTTGGGGGGACCGCGGGCAGGACCTGGACGCTTAGCACCAGGTGAGGCAGTGGGCTGTGGAGGCTGACCATAACCTGCGATGTGTTAGCCAAGACGAGGGCGGAAGCATGGAGTCTTTGACGCTTACCATTGACAGATGGACCCTGCTGGTAGCCACCAAAGTGCTGTGGCGGACCAGGAGCAGGGTTCAGTCCTGGGGGGCCTTGGGGTCCTCCCAGTTGTGGCGGCATGCCATGGCCCTGGGGCGGCTCCTGTGGAGGAGGCGCCAGTCCCGGACCACCTTGGGCAGCACTGCCTGCCATTATGCCGCCGAACAGGTTACTAGGCCCGTGGCCGATCTGAGGCGGCTGAGGCTGCGAGGGGCCGTGGTGCTGCGAGTTCTGGCTGGGGCCGCCGCGAGCCTCGAGTTCGCGCTCCAGCTGGGCGATACGCTCCTCGTATCTAGCACGGGGGTTAGCATCCAAAGCGCAGCCTGAGGGAAGCTCGGAGTCATGGTGTATGGGCGACGTGCGCGAGGTGCTTACTTTGCTTTCATCTGGTTGTGTGACTGCTCGAGCGAGTAGACCTTGCCGCGAATCAACTCAATCTCTTGGATGTGACGCGTGACTGCGAAGACTAGTTAGCAGCTGTGAGCTCGATGCGACAAAAGACAGTCGAGGCCATGCGCAGAAAGTTTGCTCGCCCGGTCCTTGGATACCGCACGGCAACTGCTTCCCTTCGCGGCTGGATAGCATGTGCAAGACTCACTTTGGCCTTCGGCATCGACACTGCGCTGGGATTCGGCTTCGAACTCGGTCTTGATGTTGTCGAGCAGCTCGTTGAGGCGCTGGGCTGGGCCCGTCTGGGGAGGCATGACCGCCCGGGGAGGGTAGTGGTTCATGCTGGCGGCGGGGTCGCGCGTCCGGGAGAGGGTGCGAAGATGGGCTGGCCGTCTGCTTCGCGTTGTGCGCTATTGAGACGCGAGCAACAGGGCGCGGTATGCGACGACGTCGGGTGGGAGCCTGGCGGTCGCAAGGCTGTGGGCGCACAGCTGGCACGAGCTATCTGGGCTGGTACACGTCTACGGGGCCGGCCCTCTGGTGGGCGCGACGGGTGGGCGCGACGGGTGTCGGATGGATAAACGGTGGATGGGGGCAGATAGGGATGCAAACGGGTGAGATGGTGTCGTGGCTGTGAGATCGCTGAGGTTTGAGCGCAAGATGGGTGGGTCGCCGTGGTTGGTGCTTTTGCTTGGCTTGCACGGAGGAAGAGGCGTTTCAAATCCGGCAGGCGGGAAACATGGCCATCTGGAGCGCTTGCGCCGATATGGCACCAGTTCCGCTACGACTCTCTGTTCCCAGGACGTCGACATCGGCATGTGCATCCACGATACTCTCTTTTCCACCCCTAAACTTGCATGACTCCGCCCAAGACTTTCGACAGCATCCCTTCTCCCATCCGCGTCGCTCGCTCCGCTCCACCCCATCCAGCCGGACCCTTGTGCTTGCTCGCGCTAGTGCTGCCGTTCCCGCCGCGCTACACTGCATTGAGCCAAGCTGCATATCGCACGTGTTTGTCCTCTTTCGGCCGCGATCGCTTTTCTTTCCCACCTTACATCAGCACTCACATTCGTACACTCAGGCGGCCTTGTCTCTACAATGACTTGCCACCCCCACGATGCTTTCTTCTTCGTTCAGCGATAGCGGGACTATCAGGCCTAGTCCACCTAGCGGCTGCGCTTGAGTAATTGAACTACACGGAAAAAGTGTTGCATGCGCATACGGGCTAGTGATCGTGGCATGAGCATCACGATGTGTTCTAGCCAGTTGTGCGTCTGTTTCATTGCAAGTGTCCTCGGAAGATCGACTCTGCATACATCGTTCGGTGTTTTTGTGGCTTCCAGAGTCATGCAACTTGTTAGAGCCCGAGACTAGTTTTCGTCTTCAATGTTGCATTCCTCCTTCTGCCCGCAGCACCACTTGTTCACACTGAACAACGTCGTCCCCCATTTCTGGCTTACGAGCAGCGCTGGTTGCACATATAATCACGATGGTTACACGACTACACGACGCGTTTGGCGGCTGAATTATACCCATGGCACGGGGCCACTCGATCACCCCCGCGCTGCCGGTGGTACCATGTCTGATTCGCCCCAGACAGCCACAGAAAACTCGTTCATGTCAAACGACGCACTCATCCACTGCATCGAGAACAACACGGCAGATCCAGCATCACGGTCCTCCTCGTCGTTGTGGCCATTGTGTCATGGCTACCCGACGAAACCGTAGCTGCTAGCCCTTCCATTCGTAGTTACGACGCGTGGGAAGTCCCTAGCGCTGTCGCGTAAGCCATCTCGTGCGGAATGCTCACCTCACCAGATCTCGTCCCGCAACCAGGACTATCGTCGTATCACGCCATTCTCCCGTGTATTTCCCTTTGCCTGCTGGCTGCCACGCCTAACACGCCTTGTGATCTTCCGCCTTCCTAGTCACCGCTTCCAACAGCCAACGCCATGCGTTCCTTCAATGCGCGCCTGTCACTCACTGGCCGCCATCAATCGCCACTTATACCCGGTGTGATGTTCATGATGCGCTTAGCATGCACGCAATCGCCATGAATGCTTCAATGGCTGTGGCAATCACCGCCTACTGCATTGTGAAGCTCCCATGCTCGCCATATAAGCTGCCTACCTGCTTCTTTCCAATACAAATCGACATTCCTCCTCCTCATACATTACTATTGATTGCTATTTGCTATCAATTAACTAATCACTACCTCAACTATCATCTTCCGTTCTGTTCAGACGCCCTCCGACACTAGTGTTCATCATGTCGCTACACGGTGATGAGATTGCCGAGCAGCGGCCCACTTACGGACGTCTACCGACTGCCGAGCGACGTCAGATCAGCATCAGGGCGTTCAAGTCCTCGGATTCACTCTACAAACTCAAGAAACAGAAGGGTACCCTTGAGGCTGCTGTCGAGGTCAGTGCTACCATTCTTTAATTGCAAACCTTTTGATTAACATGTGGACATGGCAGCCCCTTTACGCAGGTCTTGCTGTCGCTCAGTCTGACGATGGCGACTTTCGCTACTGCATTGCGTTGCATGATGGAACCTATACCATTAACTGCGAGAGCAAATCTCTGGAGCTATCCGGAGACGCAGGCGAGGGCAACTCATCGAACGAATCATCGCGAGTTGGATCAGGAGTCTCCACACCCATGTCTGTAGGTGATGTTTCCGAAGCTCTATCAAAAGCCTTCATCGGATTTCTCAACGACTACCGAGAGGAGAACCTTTCCAAGCCCATGGGTGCTACTCTGACCACGCAACTGGCTACCTTGAGTCCACACCTGGCCGTACGCCTATGGACTGAACTAGATATCATACCATTCATCTTTCCGGCCGACGCCAAAGAGAAGGAAGAGCCATCGATACCCCTAGATCAAGAAGCCGAACGCATGGCGAGAAAGACGGTGAAGCAATTCAACGTCAAGGGTGAGTTACCCGTTCAGATGGGTCATCGTCGTCAGGTTTTGGTTGATCTCGACAACCACGTGCACATCGCCGAGCGCGAAAGCTACGATTCTACTGTCAGGATGGACACTACAGGAGCTGCAACTAGGCATTACGCCAATTCGCTCAAGAAGAGAAGGACCAAGATTGCCTTCTTCAACAGCACAGCACAAGGCGGAGGTGTTGCTCTCATGAGGCACGCTCTGATGAGATATCTGACTCTTCTCGGTGTCGACTGCAAATGGTACGTTCCATACGGAAAAACCGATATCTTCAGGATCACCAAAGACAACCACAATATTCTTCAGGGTGTCGCCATAGCGGGCGAGCGTTTAACCGAGGAAAAAATGGTCGATCTTGATGACTGGGTCATCGAAGAGGCTGACAAGTGTCGTTGGGTCGAGCACGGCGGCCCGCTCTCATCTCGCGAGAAGGGTGGTGCCGATGTGATTATTGTCGATGATCCTCAGATGCCGAGCCTTGTCAAGATTGCGAAGGAGCGAGACTCCAGGTACGTACTCCCGAATTGCTTACGAGCTCATCCAGGATATCTCTTCATACTAACTCTATCCTCTAGTCGCCCAGTCATTTTTCGCAGCCACATCCAGGTCCGAGCTGACCTAGCTGACGAAGCAGGTACCGCTACCTCCGAGGTGTGGAACTGGATCTGGAACCATGTCAAAGATTGTGATGTCTTCGTCAGCCATCCCGTGCGAGCATTCGTGCCCGAGGTTGTAACCCCAGAGAAAGTGGGCTACCTGCCTGCCACTACTGACTGGCTAGATGGCCTGAACAAGCACATGCACCCCTGGGACGAGCAGTATTACATCCATGAGCTGAAGGTCCAGTGTTTTTCAGCTGGTATGCGTCAGCTCGCTCATCCGGATCGCAAATACATCGTTCAAATCGCTCGCTTCGACCCAGCGAAGGGTATCCCAGATGTACTCGCATCATACGCACTCTTGCGCAAGGTTTACATGAAAGACACGCCCCTTGTAGACATCCCTCAGCTCGTCATAGCTGGCCATGGTGCCGTCGACGATCCAGATGCTACACGCATCTTCAAAGAAACCGAGACTGCTCTCAACGGGGAGTTCAACGAGTTCAAAGACGACGTCATCATCATGCGTATCGGACCGTCCGACCAGATGCTCAACGCACTCATGTCCTGTGCTCACGTCGCCCTCCAGCTCTCCACCCGTGAAGGCTTCGAAGTCAAGGTCAGCGAAGCGCTCCACAAGGGTACACCTATCATCGCTACTCTCGCTGGCGGTATCCCTCTGCAGGTCCAGGATGGAAAGTCCGGCTTCCTGGTCAAGCCTGGTGATCACGACGCTGTTGCCAAGCACTTGTTTGATCTCTTCACCGATTCCGAACTTCACTCGACTATGTCGGAGTATGCGAGTAAGCATGTTAGCGACGAGGTCAGCACCGTGGGCAATGCGCTGGCTTGGCTGTATCTGGCCGATGAGTTATCCAAGGGGGAGCATGTCGCACCTGACGGCCGATGGATCAACGATATGGCGAGGGAAAAGGCGGGTATTCCATATCAGAAGGATGAGGATATCTTGGTGCGCAATGTGAGCTTGACGAACTAATTGCGAGTGTCTTCGGGTTGCGCTATGAATGGGCGATGAGCACGATGGGCATACCATGTAATGCTCTCGTCTGAGACTGTGATGATAATCACAAATTCACGGTTTTTGTTCTACGAGGTTATGCTGGTTGTGTAGCAAAGTGTGGATGCTTCTAGGAATAAACATTACATTATCAATCATGACCCCACAGGCAGCTACTGACTTGATTGCGAGATTTCATCCGATACCGAAGCCATCTACAGTTTCACACAGTTCGTGCCCAGTGCGCACTGCCCAGGTACTGTTCCCTTGCAGCACGCTTTGTTCGTTCCAGCGGGACATATACCTGTAACCATCTGTTAGTTGGTGATTCAATCCAGCGTTAGATATCAAAGATTAGAAATACATACCAGAAGCGGGCCTAGGAATGCATCGTGCTCCGATCAATTCCAATGGTCCAGTTAAGGGGAAGTATCCGCAGATATTGCCCCAGACAGTGGGGTTCGTAGACCAGGTGGCTATGTTTGCGCAGCACAAAGGGTTATCGGTACAGACAGGAGCCGGTGTGGCGACTCGGGAAGTGACAGTTGCCAGAGTGGTGAAGGTCGCACTCACGGTATTGATGAGCGGAGAGGTAATAACAAGCGTCGTAGTAGGTGCAGGCGCAACGCTAATCTGCGTCGTGGTGAAAGCGTCGGTTGCCGTGTAGACTGTTTCCGTGGCGGTGGTGAGGGTAGTAGTCTTCGTGAAGGTCGCGACTTTGCTGCATGCTGCTGAGATCTTTTCGGGTGCCCAGTTTGAGACGAGGGTTGGGGTCTCCAGCGCTCGCTTCTTTGCAGCGGCTGTGACGGACTCGGTCACCAATTTAGTCTCAGTGGCCACGATGATTGTTGTTTCTCGAGAGGAGATGACGGTGCTGGTCACGGTCGCGGGCGGTGGTATAGAGGTAGAGGCTTCGGTAATGGTGGTGAACGCAAGGGTGGAGACTGTAGTGGCGATGTTGGAAGTTTCCACAGGGGGAACGTAGCCGATGTAGCTAGCACAGAAGTCGAGGTTCTCAGGCGTACTCAGCTGGCTCAAGTCAGACGGGCAGATAGGTGCGACAAAGGCATCGGTGTTGCTGGCGTAGGAGTAGGAATTCGAGATGGTGTAGTGGTCGTCACCACGCCATTGGCCAGTCTCATCGGCATACGAAGCATCCCAGGCCTGAGTATACAGCGCGCAGATCTGTTCGACTGGCTCTCCGTTCTTCAAACTTAGGTAGGAGTTGAAGAACCGACAGATGGCGCGTCCATTGAGGTGGTCCAGGTTGAATTGCGTCTCCTCTTCGCAGGCTTGAGCGCAGCGTTGTGCATCGAATAGTGAATCAGCAGGAAAAGTCTTGACGTTGATGTAACTGCCTTTGCCATTGCAGTCGTTAGGCGCTCGGATGGCGGCATTGCCTAGAGCAGTGGTGGTGTAGCCAGGAATGTCCGTGACCGCCTGTGGTTCGGATACGAGGGCGCTGGCGAAGCCGGCGAGGCCAAGTAGATGCAAGGATGAACGCATTATATAGATTTCGTTTACGAACTATGAGCGATAAATCGATACGACAAACAGAGAAGGAGCGTGAGATAGCTAAGAGATACCCTAACAAGATTTCCTTATATAAAGGTACCGCGCGGTCTGCGCGAGCGCCACGTGAAAGAATACAGCTGAAAAACAGCCATATCTCGTACTCGAACGTAAGGGGTATGCGGCGTAAGTACATCGTGAAGTCTCGTGCCAGCGAATTCGGTTCTAGATGGTCGCGCTATGGGTGCGGCTGAGCAGCCACCAATCCAGCCTCGCTAAATCTGTCCCCAAAAGAGTTAGACACCGCCAGGCCAGACTCTTCATTGTGAGCTAATGCGACGCATCCGCATACGAAATGCACTTCATTTCCACTTTGACATCGTAGCAAGGCGAGCACAAGGCTGAGAAGGCCCGAGTATCCCTCTGGACTGCCGGACAAGGCGATAGAAGATAACGCCCCGTCCCTTTGGGAAGTTGAGCATGAGCGCCTTTTGAGTCCCAAGACGACTACTGGGTGATAGACCCTGAGATCCGAAGCGGGTCGCCCTTGTCTAATACTGAAGGCGCTCCTGCACCTTATCCAAGGCGAGACCTGTCTACCTACCTAGGTAGGTGTTAACCTGCCTACCGTCTTAAGTAACCAACCAACCAAGCGTACGAACATAGCGATATTGCGCGATCCAACCCGACAGTTCCGCTTGCTTCACCTTCTCGTAGAGCTCCGCCTCATAATATACGAGAACATCGACGTCACAGCCAGTACATCAAAGCTATCGCAATCATACCTTATACCAAAGTACCATCTCAATGACCAGCCCGAACTAAGACCAGACCGCAATCTGAGTCAAAGGTGCACTCTATTCGTTCCGTCACAGCCAGCCAATATGCGAAATCTTGCCGGGGTAAGACATCACATGTGTTATCGCTCTGTTCAGTGATATTCCAGGTATGTTTGATGTAGATTCTTTGCTAAGTTTTGTAATGACCTTGGCTTTCTCAATTTGACCTTCGAATCTTTCATATGCTTGCTTTTGTTCTCTCTCGTCGTATTCTCACTCCGATGTCTCCTCCGTGTAAAGGTATTAGACTTGCATCCATGACGAGCTTTCCTATTATCTCCCTCGATTCCTGAGCCTTGTACGTACCCAATCAGAGTTCTTTCAACATCTGCACGTGCTCTTCCCATTCGCCCTTAGACATATCGTGAACCACGTCACTCCCGTAACTTGATGGCTGTCCTGGAACGATCCTCCAGTTGTCTAACCGGAAACCTTTCTCTGGTTGTGGGCTGATTATCGCATCGATACGAAGATCGACGCCAGAATCTACAATAGAACGAATGCCGAAGCCCTGGCAGAGACCCTCAACGAAATTTGAGATGCATTCCCGATCCCACCCCATACTGCGATAATCCAGTTGGCATGTCGCAACGGTGACTTCGACATCAGCAGAAACAGTGTCGGCTGGGCGCAAACGAGCGATCTCCGCAAGATACGAGCTGCAGGTGTAAACGAATTGCCACATGGGGTCGGAAGATCTGGCACCAGCGAGCGCTTCTTCAGGTGAAGTGGTGAAGCAGTCGTACAAGTCATTTTGGATCCAATTGCCAGCTGTCCAGTCGATGCGAAAATGCACTGGCTCCTTTACCATCTTCTCGAGTTTTTGAGCAATGATAGGTGAAGCTTCTTGATTGACGAGGCGACAGGTTGCCAGGATTGACATCGGCAGTACGCGTCAGTACAGGACAAGTTTACCATTGTCGTTCGAAGAGTCATCATTTCGATTCATGCGGACGTGGGGAGGCTCGTACTCTTTCGTGGGCTTGTACTTTTCTTTCTTTGTCGCCACGTCGATGGCTTCGTAGACCACACAGCGTAGCTCAGCCGGGAGATCCAGGAAGCGGAATGGTGGAGCTGACATGGCGACCGTACGCGAAACGCTGGAGTGTTGGAGTTGTTGAGAGTGAAGGCAAGTGGAAGATGAGGTGTGTGCGAGTGAGGCCAAATTGACGTTGGAAGAAGAGAGAGAAGGAGAAATTAGGTCGCGATAAAGATATAAGTATCGGAGCCACTAATGCGTACGGTGAGTGACGTGTGGAGACAAGCTTCATGGTGAGAGACGATAACGGAAGGTGCGCCACGTGCTGGAACCTCAAATTTACAGTCGCGAATGCATGGTTTCAAGTAAGGGTATCGGTGCTGGGCATCAATATCACCCGCCTAATAAATAGCCAATGTATGCATCCAAGACGCATTCACACTTGCCCGTCCTTCGTTTAGTGCAAAGCAAAAGCTACAAACTTTTCATATCGAAACAACGACATGTATCCCACTGTCAATCACCCAGAACTTAGATATCAGCAACAAAATGAAACCCACCCCACCTATCCCGAAATAGCATACCACCGGGCCTCCCATCCCTACCCTGACTAATCCGCTTCTCCAGCGTCCAATCACCCTCTTTACTGGGATCCCACAGCTCAATAGGACCAACCTCCCTATCCTCAGCATCAACACCATCAACCGCATGGCTACGCTGTTGCTGGTACCGAACATACTCGCTAAAGCGACTTAACACTAGATCGCCACTGCTGTCACGGACAGGAAGGGCCTGATTGGGATCGGGTGTGAAGCGCGCTGCGAGAGGAGACTCAATGGAGCAAGTACGTGGAGTGCCGTGGCCAGAGGGGAAACCGAGACGCGCTTCGATGGAACTAGCCTGGCTGCGGGGTGTCGAGGCTGTCGCTGTACTGGTGCTACCGCGGTTGCTGGAGGGAAGGACCATACGTGTACCGCTTTCGCGCATGAAGGCTAGAGTCTCCTCATCGAGACTATCAGGACGGGGAGGGCGCGGAGGTGGTGGGCCGGGACGCTTTTCAAAGGGTACCGTGACGTGGTCTTCTGGGATGGGTGGACTGCAGAGTTGTGTCATGAGCTGAGGGCGGGAGATAGAGACGCTGCGGTTTTGAGTCTTGACGAGAGATGCGCGCGATGCGCGTGCTGTTGACAATGGTGTGAGGCCAGGAAGGCGTGCTTTGGGGAGAGGAACGCTAGTAGGTATCTGTGGAACAGGCGGAGGGGTTGGTGACTGCGTGGAGTCGTTGTTCTTGCTGCCGCCGAAGAGACGAGAGCCTAGAATACGAGTCAAGATTGAGTCGACATGTGCATGAATAGCGGAAAACATGCCTTTTTCTCTAAGCAATGCGAAGTTGGGTCGCGACTTTGATCTGAGCGGCTCTCCACCGCGAGCGTGTTTGTGCCCTGGAGTGACGGAGAGGCTGCGCGAAGCTGGCGGAAGAGCCGGTGAGCTTGTTTGACACTCTTCCTCTTCCAGATCCTCGTAGTTGGGTAGGTTCTCGAAGCTATCGCCGTGCTGTCCTAGAGTGACACGCGTAGCGACTGGGGCAAGTGGCGTGGACGAGTTGGGATTGGAAGGTAGAGTAGGCAGTGGCTTGTTCAGCTTGTCGTTCTTGAGTCCGAAGAATCGCGATGCTGCACATGGTTTTAGTGTGTCTCCGCCTACATGCAGGACAGTGACTTACGCTTTTTCCGCATACCCGCGTCCTGAATCCCGGCGTCAAAGTCGATGTCCGAACTGTCGGCGATAGCGGTCTTCTCATCACGACTTGGGCTATCTCTGAAGAAGTGCGACGCTACTTATATGTTAACGCTAAAGCTTTTGCGGTTGTGGAGCGAGTGAATCCATCCCGGGCTCAACGCTGCCTATGGGAGAGAATAAGAGCCTACCTTTGCTCCGAAGACTCTTCATCCTGACCAGTTGCGGCAGTTGGCAGTTGTGACAATTCGATTTTGTGTTAGTACTTAAGGTTGGGCGAGTGTTGCAAAGGTTGCGTGATTGCCTGCAAAGAAGAATCAAAGCGATCGAGCGGGGGTGTGATTGGTGGTGCGTAAACAGGCGCGAGAAAACAACAGGAAAATGAACCTGCGCCCACTGGAAGTGCTCACTCAGGGTAGACCGCGACCAGTGCCAAGCAGCACTGGCACGTGCCGCTAGTGACATGGGATGGTGAAAGTGAGAGTTCACTCCCATGATGAGCCGAGCACAGGGAGAACTCTCGCTCGCGCAACAATTAGTATGCCACCCCATGCTCTTATCTGGGTCATATACTTCTCTTGCAGACAGAACAGATGACGTGGAAATCAAAGTCAAACGAAGAAACAATATAGGGAAGCAGCTCACCATCACGAAGTCGTGCCGAACGGAAACCTTGTTTGGACATGAAAACCTCATGCCTCCCGAGGGAGACACCGAAGCCGAGCATCATGCCCTTATATTTTTTTTCTTGATTTTTACTTGTGGTTTGTGGTGATGTAGTGATAGTCGAGTTGAGTCGTGCCTGGATCCAGATCATGGACAGCAGAGAATTGTCGGAGGAAGCTCACTTCTCATAGCCAGTCGAGACATTCCCCAAAGTGCCTATGCACCAGAACATGAAACATGGTGCAAGAAAACGCCTGATTTCCAGCTCTTCAAATCCCATGTCCATGCATCCATTCATGAACAGTGACAAAAGAAACGCTTGCGCTGGACCAAAGAACCTGAGACGACATGCCCGTCAATGCTCACTACTTCCACGAAAAAGATGGCGACCAGCCATTGATAACGCCATAAAATCCAAATGAAGTGACAATACAATCATGAACCATAAACATGGAACAAATAGAAAATCCATATAAACAAGCGAATGTAGTGAGCCCAAACCATGCCCAAACATGGCAGGTCTCGTAGAAACAACGACTACCTGACGCTGGACTCGCCAGCCGGGCTGAGATTGAGCAAGCGTTTGAGATCCTGCTCCAGAGACAACGTATTGGAAGGGGTGGCGGTTTTCATGGGTGAGGCACCAGCAGTGGCAGCGGGGGCTGAGGTCTTGCGTTGTTTCGCAGCGACTGATGAAGGTACAAAGGACATCATGCTGGTAGGGGCCTTCGGAGCAGATGCTGGTGGAGCATTGGCCGCCGTATTTCCAGTCCCACCCATATTGCCTCGTTTCTGGTAAGTGTCGGGGCGAGGCTGGTGTGGCTGGTGTGGCTGGCGGCCAGGCGCCTTCCTGCGGTTGTTTGGACTTTGTTGGTAGGGCTGTACATGGGGTGCTGATGGACGGGGCCCGTTGGCAAAGCCTGAGTTACCGTTGCCTGGCTGATCTCGGGAAAAGGCGTTGGGGTCCATCATCTGAGTGGGAGGAACAGAAGGAAAGCTCTGGAAGTTGCCCGGTCCGACCATAGGAGACTCAGCCGAGATCTCGGTACGAAGACCAGAGTTGCGTTTCTTTGCAGAATCGCCCTTTGCGGCTTTGAACAAGGGAGAAAGATTACGGTTGCCATAGAAAAATTCAGAGTCTTGGTTCGGCGGTGGTGCCTGCGGTGTGGTGGGTCCAGAAGGGTTCTGGGGAGGGCGACCGTCATGGAAAGGTGATGGTGTTTGACCTATCATGAATCCTTGTGGACCCTGCGCATCCGGTCGAGGCGGTGTTGCCGAAGGCTTCTTCTGTGACATTGAGAGACGATTCAGTAGGTCGTTCATAACATCGTTGCCGTTGCCGTGCTGTTGCATATCCTTGAGCTGTGGAATCTTGGTGGGATCTGTAACGGAGCGATGCGAGGCGGGCGAGGCTGCTGGTGGGGGAGACATGTGTGCGTGCTTGCTTTCCCCGTCAAGCTCTATGGGAAAGACGCCATTCATCGAGTGTGACGAATCATGCTTCAAATGCTGTGGCCTGGAAGTGTCCATTGGGTTGAAAGGTCCGTGGGAGGCTGGGCGTCCATGGTTGCCCTTGGCTCTCTCAGCCGCATCCGCCTTGAAAAGCAGGTCCAATGGAGATTGTTCATTACGAGGAGGAACGGCCACCGGGGCGCGGGAAGGAGAAGCAGAAGGACTTGGAGAAGCAGAATCAGAACTATCTTCGGGCGGAGGTGTTGGTGGACCAGCACGTGTCTTGGCCGGCACAGAACGAGAAAGAAACTTGGGTATAGGCAGAGCAGAAGGAGCCGGAGAAGCATGGAAGGTCGGGCCGGCATAGGCGGCCTGGATCTTAGCCGGGGTAGCAGAGGAGTTGATCGGAACAGGCTCTGATTCAGGAGGAGAGAAGACGCGGTCGATGGAGGGATGGGACTGGTTGGGCTTCCTCATGTTGCGCGGTCCAGAGGGCATGTGCGCGTCCTCACCTGAGTGGGACGCGCCTTCCGCGTGGGCGAGCTCAGCAGGCATCTTGCTCGGGGACGCTCCTGCCGCACTGTGTTGGTTCTGGCTGTAGCCATTGTGAGCGCGGTTGCCTCGTGGTTTGCGTTGCGACTGCCGGCCGGCGTTGGTGTGCGCTGCCTGAGCTGGGCTCTGCGGCTTGCCCCGGGGAGCGCGTGGAGAGGCCGTCGTCTGTACTGTCGACATGTGAAGCGTTGTCTGTGGAGTTGTTGTATTGTGATGGGGGTGGGTTATCTGGTAGGGCGCAGGCGGACGCTCTTGGTTCGTGATGAGGTAGTGGGTTGGATGCGCGATGACGCGGTCTGTGTCTTTGTCTGATAAGGTGGGAATGTGCAAGGGTTAGATGTTGAAGTGATCATATCCAGATTCGCGGGGTATAGATAGGCACGCGCCGTTGGGTGAGATAGGGCGAAGAGTGAGGGTGTTGTGAGCAGAGTCGGTAGCATCGACGGTGAACGGCGCGGAGGTGGCTGTGATCCAACGAGGCTGATCTCGGCAAGGCGCACTGACGGTTGCGGCGGCGTAGGGCTGAGAGGTCGGGTTGGGTATGATGGAAGCGGGAGGCTGTCGGGCGCCCGTCTTTGAATCGCGAGGAGCGGTGGCATTGTGGCGTTTGCTCGTCCGAAGGAGATTTGGACGCTTAGCGAAAGAATGTGCATTCCCTTTCACCTGGCACCTCGTCCCAAGGTTGGTACACAGGGCCTGGCCTTGGCATTCGGGAGCTCGTAGCTGGAGCCTGACGCCTGCACACTGCGCCTTCACCTACAAACACAGTGGCAGCGCTGCAACAAAACTTCGCCACCGCCATATAATTCTGCGAGCTGCACGTTGTTCCCTTCCAACTGCAACCGCCCGTACACCGCCTACCACCGCGCTGCGTCAACCCCAGCAGCTCCCACTCCAACCAACTCCCCGCGCACCCCACCACCCCGATACATCACATAATCATGGCGGATGTCGACATGGCAGACGCGCCCCCGGCGAAGACCAAGACCGGCAAGGCCAGTGCTGCAGAGGGCGACAAGAAACGTTTCGAGGTCAAGAAGGTCAGCATCACACGACAGAGGACAGGACATAGAGATTGAAGCTAACATGACGCAGTGGAACGCGGTTGCTCTCTGGGCTTGGGATATCGTCGTCGACAACTGCGCCATTTGCCGTAACCACATCATGGACCTGTGCATCGAGTGCCAGGCCAACCAAGCCTCCGCCACCAGCGAAGAATGCACAGTCGCCTGGGGCATCTGCAACGTACGCTCTATCATGACACTGCACTGACCCGTACTGACACATGACAGCACGCCTTCCACTTCCACTGCATTTCACGATGGCTCAAGACCAGACAAGTCTGCCCGCTAGACAACCGAGACTGGGAGTTCCAAAAGTACGGCCGATAGACGCTCGCAAAGCCGTGGAGAGATTGGTTTCAGCAGGGACAAACATGGGTCTTGGTTTCATTCGGACGTCTGGCGTTAGTAGGGCCTTCACAAAAGGGCTATGAGAGCATGGAGAAGTAGCAGCGTAGGCGGTTATCATCGTCGAATCAGATTCCATTACGATCGTGAAGTGTCCTGACCATGCGACTCCCTTCCGTGTCCCAGCGCGACTATCCAACTTTCTGCCCGTCTACGTCGATGTTGTACTGTGATGTCGCGTTGTGCGGCGGGAGCCAGTCCTCGGAGTTCTTGTTGTAGAAAGGCCACGGGGGTACGACAACCAGGAATGTGAGCGCGGAGCCGGCGAGGCCAATGTAGAGTGCCATTCGAATGTCTTGCTGCAGGAAGCCAACGATGAATGCGATGATCTGTGTTGTCAGCTTGTTGAAGTGTATCAGGCGGGCGAGGGACACATACACCAGCCGCACCAAGCAGGACAGTGCTCAGCATCTCTGCAAGTCGCTGACCCTCAAAGTCCTGGTCGTGTTAGCACATGCATCAAGTCAGATAGCGGCGTCGCTGTCGCATACAATCTGGCCCTCGACCGCGTCGCGCACCTGCTCCAGAAGCTGGTCGGCCATGGTGATGGGGTATGCTGGATGTCCGAGTCGTGATCGTTGTATTTGAAGGCTAGGTTGGTGAAGATCGGGAACGGATGTCACTTGGAACTCTACTGAACGTCTAACGGGCCTAACTGTCTCGGAGAGGTGGCATTACCACGAGCCGGGACATCTAGAAGGCAGGGGTCCGCAGCCGCACTAGCCTTCACTAACGACGCCTCTTGATTTACGCCCAACACTGACGCAACAACAGCATTTGGTACCTGGTTCGCCATCCAGGTGCGACAAGAACCTTGGTCAGTTAGGCCGCGGAATGTGCGGCACCACTTTCACTCGCTCTCTCCACAACGGCCGAGTTCTCGATCAGTCACATGCATGACCGTTTGTCGTTCTCTGAGCGCGCCTGCCCAATCAGAGCGGGCCAGTAGGTTCCGTCGCTGCACAAGCTTTTTCCTTGACCCATCGCTCAATCGCGGTATTTGAGTCCCGCACCGTCCCTTCAACAACACTCCCACCGTCCCCTGGACTTCCACCCACCGCACTTCCCATCGACTTTCAACCGCCTCACGATACCAACTGCCAGCAGTCGCGATCGCGCACCCTCCACCTATCCGGCTCTTATCTCCGTGGACCGCCATCCACCACCGCGACTGATCGCTCAAGGGGTCTTTGTTTTTGCAACCGTCCCCTTACACCGCACCTTCTGACGCTACGGCGTCCATATACATACAAACCACCAAGTTGGCGGGACTCTACCTCGACAAGCTTTCCTTCATCCGCCCCTTGCTCGGCACAAAGGCCTGGGTATACGGAGGCGACCACAAGCCACCATAACTCGCCCTAACAGCAAACACATTCATTCGCTACTGCATCACCGTCTCTACATTTCTTCCTATTCCCACAGGGTGTGGAAGTCTGGCTACCGGACTCTGTCTCCCATCGGCTTAGTGTAGGGGACCACCCTACGCGAAGCCATCGTCAAGTTGAGCGCGCCCTAGAGGTGAGCGCTCACAAGCGACTCGCCCGCTTCTGTGGTTCTTGCGCTGCAAGAAGTCGCTGAATCCACCAACAACCTGGCTTAACCAAAGCATACGACATCTGATTCGGAGTCCTACTCATCGCCGCCTGAGTCGCCAATATGACTGACACTCCGAGATCCGAGAACCAGACGAGGTTCAGCACCCCGGTGTCTGACCTCGACGACCACCGCCACCAGCCCGTATCGCTCCCACGAGCCGATGCCACGTCACCCCCTAGGTCGCGCCGACCAACTTTCGCAAGTGTCCAGGGCCAAGACCGACCCAACATACTCCTCCAAGTCAACGAGGCCCTCGAGGCAGACATCACTCGGCGCGATTTCGAAAGCGCCGTCGTAGACGATGACCAATACTTGGCTCCCGATGCCTACATCCGCCGCGGTTCTCTGGCGCACAGCCCACAGGCCCGTCGAGAGACATTCAGGCGCCCGCGCGACCCGGCAGTCGAGCGCCTGACTAGGAGCAGGGCTTCGTCGACCACTTCGCGCTCCGTCTCCCCTCCCAACTCTGTCGACGCATTCGCCGGCCCTAGGCGCCGCGACCGTGCCAACACCCTCCAGAGCCACGCTGGTTCCGAGCTCGAGCTGGGATTGAACAGGACGCTTTCTCGCGGCACTGCACGCCGTCCGACAATCAGCGACGAGCGTCCCGATGAGCTGCACAACGTTGAAGTTGCATCTGCGCACAGCTCTGCCGAGGAGGATGTGTGCTTCCCTGTGGCCGAGGATACTGGCAAGACTACCAGGTTCGACTACGAAGAGTTGGAGGAGTTTGTCGCAGAGGCTCAAGAGAAGACGCCCATCGGCCAGCCTCTGCGTCACAAGGCGAGCACCGCTTCCAACCTTTCGACAAAGCCCAAGGTCTTCTCCGATCTCCGCCCCAAGTCCAGCCAGTCAGGAACGCCCAAGACAGACAGCGACGCTTTGAGTCTTAAGAATGCAGACCCTGCGATCCAAGAGAAGCTCGCGGAGGAAGGTCTGTCACACGTGTTCGCGGAGAAGCCGACGCCAGAGGTGAAGCTCAACCGCTGGACGTTCTTCTCGTCTGAGTTGGACGACACGATCCATGCTGCCGAACTGGGCGGCCTGCTTATGCCTGGCGAACGCTTCCGCGATCTGTTTGACACCCCATCAGACGGCGGCGTCTGGTGGCTCGACATGGTCAACCCTACAGAAGAGGAAGTCTTCGCCATCTCCAAGGCTTTCGGCGTGCACCCTCTTACCCGTGAGGATATCTGCGTCCAGGAGCCGCGCGAAAAGGTGGAGCTGTTCCATCAATACTACTTCGTCTCTTTCCGTTCCTTCTTCCAAGCCGACAAGGAATCGGAGGAATACTTGGAGCCTGTCAACTTCTATGCTGTCGTGTTCAAGGAGGGCATCCTAACTTTCACTTTCTGCGAGAGCCCACACACGTTTTCTGTGCGCAAGCGTATCAGCCGTCTTCGCGACTACATCAACCTCAACGCTGACTGGATCTGCTACGCCCTCATCGACGACATTGTCGACAGCTTTGCACCTGTCATTCGGGGCATCGAAGATGAGGCAGATGCGATCGAGGATCAGGTCTTCACTGCGCGCATTGAAGATTCTCGCGCCATTCTTCGATCGATCGGCGACTGCCGCAAGCGCGTCATGCAGCTTCTGCGTCTCTTGGGCGGCAAGGCAGATGTCATCAAGGGTTTCGCCAAGCGTTGCAACGAGTCGTACAGCGTTGCTCCTCGGGGTGACGTGGGCATGTACCTCAGCGATATCCAGGATCACGTCGTCACTATGATGTCCAACTTGGCTCATTTCGAGAAGATGCTCAGCCGCGCACACTCCAACTACCTTGCGCAAATCTCGGTTGATCAAGTCATTCAAGGCAACGACAGCAACGCTACGCTTCAGAAGGTTACGGTCATCGCTACCATTCTCGTTCCGCTCAACTTGATTTGTGGTTTGTTTGGTATGAATGTGAAGGTTCCTGGTCAGGATGGCAGCCTCGGATGGTTCTTTGGCATTATTGGTGTTATTGTCCTTTTCGTTGCTGTCTGCTTGGGGGTTGCTAAGAGGATGCGTTACATTTGATTGAATTTGTTGGTTGGTAATTCCCTGTTTTGTCAGTTGGACACTGTCTGTCTTTGTTTCTCCTATGTTTAGTATCGTGGTTTTTCATTCAGTACATGTATTAACGCCAGCGCTGGTGTACCGGAGGTTGTCATAATTGGGGGTCACGTCATACACGATCATGTCGGCATTAGATATACTCTAGATTAGAAAAGTATTGTTCTCGTCGCAAAGCTCTTTGCTGCCAGCACATCGCTTGAGTATGAATTTGGACACATATGTGATGATCTCACAGATCGACAATTACGTATGGCTTTGGGTAGAAGGTAGCAAGAAGCAAACCAGACAAGCCAAAAAAGAAGGCGCGCATACCCTGTACGATGAGCCATGAAGCTAGGGATTGGCGTACGCGAATAGACAAAGCAAAAGAATGCTTTACAGTATTGTTTCAGGTGTCGATAGTGCCCATGATGACATCACATGAAACGGCATGCATTGGTAGCGCGTGTTTATACTACCTTGCTCATACGCTCACATGACATCCAGAGACGCGATGATAGATGGAAGCGTAGATAAGCCGCAACTCTGTGCTATCACGCGAGCAGCCAACATTGGGACGCATCCAAGGTGACATTCCGTACCGTTCCTATTCGTTCCGAGGTCGGAAGGAACACTGCCAAAGCCAGAATGCGCGGCATCCAAGGCGCCGAACAGCAACTGTGCCGACGATGAAAGAAACGTGGTGACGGTGAGCCCCTGCAGTCATGAGGACCAAGTAAGGAAGGTTCCACTCGTTGTCCGCGAGTTCGGAAGCGGTGACTTAGGCTCCTGCCGAGGGGCGGACTAAGTGATCCTTGTTTCGGCGAGAGCATTCGATCATGCAGCGCCTCAGCCGACCGACTCCCTTAAGTACAAACTCTCGCCCTTCCGCCGCTCTCTCACTCCTTGCACAAACCACCAGGACGTTCTCTCAACCCACACTCTCACTTTTACACGTAGACAACACCCAACCGACCGCCTCGGCGAATACAGTACTGTTCCTGCACCCCCACGAACACTACCCGCTTCAGCAAGGACCCCGAACCGAGAAGGCAACATGGCGGAAATGGCGCAGCGGATACTCATGAATGAGTTCAAGCAGCTCAGCAAGGAGAAGTGGACAAACATCGAGGTGCGTCTTGGTGACATTCACTCCAGCGTCACAGTCATAGTGGCGATGCAGGAGCACCGAGCTAACCACGTCACAGCTCATCAACGAGAACGTCTTCGAGTGGAGTGTCGCCCTGATAGTCATGAACGAAGAGTCCATGTACTACGGCGGCTACTTCAAGGCCAAGATGACCTTCCCTCGCAACTACCCGCATAGCCCGCCAGGTACGTCACTGCCAATACGCGGATCCAGGGATGGAAGGAGTCGCGAAGCGCAGGGCAGGAGCTAACGGTTTACCAGATTTCAAGTTCATCCGCCCGCTCTACCACCCCAACATCTACCCCGACGGCCGCTTATGTATCTCCATCCTCCACCCACCCGGCGATGACGAGATGTCTGGCGAGACTGCCGCCGAGCGCTGGTCACCCGTGCAGCGTGTCGAGACGGTCCTGATATCCATCCTCTCTCTGCTGGACGATGCCGAGGTCTCCTCACCCGCTAACGTCGACGCGGGAGTCATGCTGCGCAATAAGCCGGAACAGTACAAAGAGATGGTCAAGAAGGATCTCGAGCTGTCAAAGGCAGACATCCCCACGGACTTTGTCATGCCAACGCACGAAACAGCGTGGAAGAAAGAGAAGGACGAGGGCGAGTTTGACATGAGCTGGGAAGACAGCGATGCCGAGAGCCTGGACTTTGGTGGCAGCGAGAGCGACCCGGACGAGGACCAAGAAATGGATTCCGACTTCGAAGGCGATGACGATGATGCTGAAGATGATGAGGACGCCGATACCCCCATGAAGCGCTAGACGTTGCCCATGGACTGCAACTCTGAGCCCCTCATCATGCGAATGTCTCACATCCGCATGCCAGGGCTACTTAGGGGTGGGTCCCCAGCGTCTGAAGAGGATTCGGGTTCTGACACCCTTATCCTTGTCCCTTCACCGATAGCATCACCTACCTCAACACTCCTCTCTTCGTCATCATGCGATTCGGCAGCCCCTACTCCATTTCCCCCTCACCCCCGTCCAACGATATGGTGGACACTCGCGCACTAGGAACTGCGCATCGCCCTCTCACCCCCTTGCCCAACTTTCCATTCCTCGGTTTTCTTCCACGTCTTCATCATAAGCGCGGCGTTCGGTTTCGGCATGGTATTCATGGCGTTACGCCTGCAACGGGCTTTCACGCCTAGGGTTCGGTCACGGTTAGGATGGCATCTACACTGCATAGGAACGGAGTTCTTGAATCATCTTTTCATCATGCGTGGCATGGCTACTTTGGGCTTGCAATTGGCGGCGCAGTGGCTGCATGTGAATGACCGTAGACTAGGGAATGCATGAATTATATACACATTGACTCTCGCCAAAGTTCTTGAGTGATGCTATCTCAGTGACATCATGGCATAGTTAGAGGCTCAAGCGCCTATGGACCTGTACAGCATCTTCTTTACAAAAATTCTTGTTATCGTGCTTAACCCCAGTGACCTCCGTCAACACGTCGCCCCAACACTGCGGTGGGACTTGCTCCACAGAAAAGTCACTGCTCTTTAAATATGCGAAAAAGCTGTTCCCATTGACGCCCTTGCAAGTGGGTTCTCTACCACATACTATTTTCTCGTCACTCCATTCTTCGTTGCAAATGGGGCAGTTCTACCGTCCGTCATTTTTGGCGGGTCGTCCCACAGCCCAACCCTTTTCACTGAGGCGTGATCTGATGTCCGCTTCGAGCGGCGGTTTGCTGTTTATGTGGTTGCAAACGTTTTCGGCCATGTGGGAGATTTCCTCAGGGGAACATGCTGGTCCGACGAGCTGTGTTTTGTATCCCGGCCGCTGTTTTAACATCTTGGTGTAGTGTTTGTGAGGACCACTTTTGGTGGAGTCACTGGAGGAAGACGGCGGAGGGATGGATGGACTCTTCTTCTTAAGGGTAGGTGTAACCACTTGCGGGTTATTATATGTTTAAAAAGTGATGTACAGACTGAGTAAGTTAGTGCTTGCAGAGCACATAAAGTTTTCAGAGGTATGAAGAACTAATCCAGAAGTCGTTGCATAGGTCTTTATACTAGCGATGACTCGAAGATAGATTGGTCCGTGGGGTGCTGTCTGGTCACCATCATGGCAAGCACAGGCTTCTGGAAGACAGTGCGTGGGTTTCGTCACTCTTGGAAGAGCAGACGTGCCGTGCATGTACAAAAGCTCACATCGAGGACTCAGCCGGATTGGAGAATAACGGCGCTATTGCAAATACAGAAAGCCTCAGCAATCTTAAGATCCTGTCAAGTCAATTGTGGCAGAAGGAGTGAACTGTCATTGGATTTCTTCATTCATCCTTACGCAACCCATTCAATGCCGCAAACCCAATGATTCTGACGCCACAGAAATTACCATGTACGATACCCTGAGAACATATCATCCTTTCCCAGCTCTTAGACAGTACCCGCAATACTCAGGTCCCGAATCTCTTGCAGCACTTCCTCCACCCGCGCATCCAGCTCGCCCTGTGCATACTGATCTCTTGTGTTCGCATCCAGATACTGTTGCACTTGCGCCATTCTTGAGTAAGCTTCCGCACAGAACCTGAGCTGAATCTTGACCAGCGCCTCAAAACTGGGGTCTAGGTATGGTACTCGCAGATCGATGAGCTGCGGCAGCTCAGTTGTGAGAGTGTCGTTGAGTTGATCGTACGCGGCCTTGGCGAGTTGTTCGTCCTTCTCAGCGCGCGGTAGCTTGGTGACATCCTTGTCGGGCTTGTCGGTGAGCTTCCGGACTTGCGCGCGCATGCGGTCGTAGTCCATCTGCTTGTGTTCGCGCTTTGTGATGCAAGCGTTGATGTCGGGGAAGTAAGAGCAGAATCGCTGGATGGGGTCTAGGACGGTTGTTCGGTAGGGGCCGTCGAGGGCTTTTATCGTCTCGGCGTCTAGGTCGGTAACGGCTTGCTTGTAGGAGCGCGATACGCCGTCTTTGGTGCCTGCGTCGCCGTAGAAGGCGTCGATGGTTTCGGCGATGCGCATTTGTGAGGCGGTCATGGCGCGCAGAGAGTCGAGGTAGCCCTTTGCTTCCTTTTGCAGCTTGTTCGCGGCGGTCTCCATAGTACGGTACCGACTGGCCTCATGTTAGCTGTTGTACGACGGTGGGATGCCTTATTCTTGTATGAAGAAGGTATCTGGTATGCGGGAGAGCGTACCGCTGCTCAGTCTCGAAGTCGCGGTCATTTGTGCGCTCGACTTGGCCAGTCTTCATAAGAACCTGCGTCGTCGCGCGATTGACGCCTTTCTTGAACCCTGCGTCTGGTGAGCCGGCGGCTTCCTGGATCATCGTCGAGGGGCTCCTTACCGGTCCAAGACATGATTGCGCTGTAGTCCCTCTACTTCCGGGCGACGGTATGTATAGTGAGGTGTGTGAGGCTTGGGATCGTGGGTGGTCGTCGTGGTGTTGTGGGGAGAGTAGCGTGAATGGAGAAGGAGGCCGTGGTTGGGCGCAGTCGAGTGGTTGTTGGCGGGCGGCAGTGCCACAATGACGACGCTACAAGACCCCGGCCGCGCTTTCTGGTGGCTGAGCAACCGCGATTCCGATTTTGATACAACGACCTGACTTCAATGTTTTCACTTCGACCGCTGCAGCGTGCAGCGCCCTCATCTTTTCGTGTTTGCTCAGGCTGCCTGCGGAAGTACTCCATCGCCTCGCCAGCCAGACAGAATGCCGGTAAGAACCAGAAGCAGGTGATCTTCTCGGGGATCCAGCCCACCGGCGTACCGCATCTTGGAAACTATCTCGGCGCACTGCGGCAATGGGTCAAGCTGCAAGACGAGGCTTCTCCGGATACAACGCTTCTTTTCTCAATAGTCGATTTGCACGCAATTACGATAAAACAAGATCCGAGCGAATTGGCAAGATGGCGGAAAGAGATGCTGGCTAGTCTGTTGGCAGTGGGACTTGATCCGAAGAGATGCATCATCTTTGCGCAAAGTAGCGTGAAGCAGCATGCAGAGTTGATGTGGATCCTGAGCTGTGGTGCAAGCATGGGGTATTTGGGACGAATGACCCAGTGGAAGGTATACAACCGCAGAAGTAGACCTAGGAGGCATAATGTTGACACTGTCTTAGAGCAAGCTCTCCCTCCCATCCAATGCATCCCCTCTCGACCCCTCCAACAACAAAGACGCCCTCAAACTCGGCCTCTTTTCGTACCCGGTCCTACAAGCCGCCGACATCCTCCTCTACAACACAACCCACGTCCCAGTCGGTGAAGACCAAGCGCAGCATCTCGAGTTCACGCGCGAGCTGGCCAGTGGCTTTAACCACGTCTACTCAGAGTCACAACCCCTGTTGACTGTTCCACAAACACTTCTGAGTCCCGCGAAACGAGTCATGAGTCTGACTGAACCAACAAAAAAGATGAGCAAGAGCGACCCGAAACCGAAGAGTCGTATCTTGATCACGGATTCAAGAGATGAAATACATGCCAAGTTGAAGACGGCACTGACAGACTCCATCGAGGGAGTGAGTTATGACCGCGGAACCAGGCCAGGTGTGACAAACCTTGTGGACCTGATGTATCATTTCGATGAGTCCCTCGCTGCGTCGCCGGAAGATCTAGCGAATGACTTGAAGAATCTCAGCATGCGGGCTCTGAAAGAGAAAGTCGCTGAGACCGTTGATTTGGGCATCAGCGATATAAGAGAACGTTATCAGGATTTGATGAGTGGAGATCAGAAAGAGCTCACAGAGCATGCCGAGGAAGGGGCGCAAAGAGCAGAGAAAATCGCCGAGAGCACCATGGGGAGAGTTAGAAATGCTATGGGCATTGGATGGTGACCCACGAGGTATGACACTCGTACCATCATGTATCATAGCGAGTCAACATCCAAGGTGTCACCCACATAGTCAACAGCAGAAAAGACACATGTCTTTTCCAAGGTGTCGCTGTAGTCATACGTTTTGATTCCAGATACGCATTATGACGCATCTCAGGTATATAAGCCGGTCATCACTGGCGTCTCCTATGTACATTTCCTCATACTGCTATCGAGAGTTTCGAATACTCACACAAGGAGCAATCGCACAACAACTCCATCTTCCAGAAACATTGTACTTATCACATACTACCCTACCAAGCCATGGATGATGTGGCAGGAAACAAAAAGCCTCTGACGACAGAACCATGGTGGGGGAGATTGGTTCTGTCATCCAGATGGTACTATTGTCCGAATTGTCCGGAGCCTCATCCCAGAACCGGGTTCTTGTGTTACGAGCGAGTCGAAGAACGCATCCCGCGGTGTCCGAATTGCGAATTCCTCAGATTTGGCGTTTGGCAATGCGAAGCTGTCATGCGCAAGGCAGACAAGGGGAAAATCAAAAATGTCATGTGCGGCGAGTTTTACTCGTACGAGACGAACGCGTGTCGTCTTCTTGATGCAGATGGGGAAAGATGTTATGGCTTCAGCCCCTGGGTCCACCCCGACGATTGGCTCAAAACACAAGACCGCGACAGGAAAGACTACAAGGTCTGGGAGGAGAAAATAAATAGGAGAAAAGAACAACATACTGGGCAGGGTAAAGCGACAACAACGGTGGGAGCGGCGGAGACTACGGAAATCGCGAAATCCTGATGGAAACTTTGTTGTATTGATGGTGGAGGTGGCAGTGCTATGATGGCCGTCTAGGTCAAGAAATTTAACACGCCACTCCTTGATCAACATCACGTTATCCCGGAGCGGCTCACTAGATATTGTGGCGGTCCAACAATGTACACGGATTGCATCAATAAGTGTTCAACTGTGATTCCATTTGAATCTAACGGTCCGAGTAGTGTTATGAGCTTACTACAAGACATCCCAACAACGGTACGATGAGACTATGATGAAGACGGTGACTCTTTGACCTCTTTAAATGTCTCCGCGATGAACTTTACATCCTTGAATACTGGAGTAAATCGTTCGAGATGGCCCTTGATCACACACGACGCGCCGACATCAGGCTCCTGAACACCTTCCGACAGTTGCACAGTGACATCCTTCTCCCAGCCACCTGCATAACGAGTCTTCTCTCTCTTCACGCTCACTTTGACACTCCTACCATTCACCTCCTTAACCTTACCAGCAATTCGAAAGCAGCACCCGCTGCTCGGTTCGACAGTCTCCGGATCCTTGAGAACGTCGAGACTCTTAGGCCAGCCCATGGGAGGGGAAGACCCGGTACCAAGACTTCCACTGAAGCGATAGTGCCCGTATACCAGAGGCTTCAGATTCTCTGCCCACACCGTGTCCTGACCGGTAATTACAACGTTGACTTCAGTGCTCAGAGGAGATTCCCAGGGCTAACCACATGGCAGTATCTCAAAAGGATCGAAGTCCGAGCCTCCTACTCCGAAGTCTGTAAAGTTTCGCTCGACGCGTATGACCGTAGCAGTGAACGCTATGTGCATCGGACTTAATCTCTTGGTGAAATGAGAATCGTCCAGCGCCTCTGCGAAGTCTTCAAGTTTGACAGTAGGTGCGTTTTGATGAGACGCGGTGATAACGGCCCGATCGGTCGCTTCTCAGAACTTGCAGCTACTACTCTGTTCGTTCATCTTCATCATGCCTTGATTCGGAACCATGGCTTCGTACTCGTATATACTCGGGCCACCTGGCTGGTCGTTGTCCAGAAGTCGTTCTAAGCTTGAGTCTTGTTCCAACCAGGATTTCGGTAGGTCGCGCAGACCAGTTCTGAGGGCAGGATTTTTCTTGAGTATATCGTTTCCACCCATCATACCCTCGAAGACGATGACGTCTTCGATATAACCAAAGTCTTCATCGTGTACTTCTTGTATGGTTTTGCCTTTGTATTTGCCAAATGTGAAACGGTAGGGACCACGGCTCTTGGGTGCTGCGCGCGTCTGGGTACGTCGCTTCTTGGAGGACTCGGCATTGGAGGATGCGGCTGGTTGCCGCTGTCGCTTGACGCCGGAGCTCATCGTGGGTATCAAAAGAACTCGTTCGCTTGAATACGAGATCGCAGAAAGGCAAGAGGAGAATTTTGCAAAGTCGAGTTCGGACCTGGAGAGGAAATAGTCAAGCGCTACAGGCGAGGGGATCTCGATCGCAAAACACGGTATGCATAGGAAATTTTGCCGCAACTTAAGTAAGGGTACGCGGCTCGCAGTTACGCGCAACGCGTCGGCGATGTAGAGCACCTGCACAACGCGTTGCTAAACCACCAACAGTGATGCGCCCTGAAGAAAGCAAATGGGAGACGAGGTCGACAAGGAACTTTTGGTCAATACTTGGAGACACTACCGCGACACGATTTGACCTCGGGAGGGTCGCATGCGGAGCGTGAGACTAGTCGTCCTCGCATGCGCACGGCGGTGACAGCCGTTTGAAAGTGGGGGCTGACGTGGCCCGAGCGTGTGCTGCAAGGATCCCTGAACGTGTCACGGTGATTACCATTCTACCTGCGTCACCTACCGTATCGCAGTCTTCCCTGGAACATGCAGGTCAAGCCTGTGAAGCAAACACATCAGACGAAGTGTACGAGTTCGACTTCGGAAAGCATTGCAGCCAGACCATCAAACAAGTCGCAGACACCAGCCCCAGCTATTTGCTCCGGTGTCTAATCAATGAAGACATGATGGAAACAAGGATCGACCTAGCCGATGGCTTAAGAGCTTTATCGAACGACTTTCTCAACTCGCAGTCTAGTTCCCTGCGCGAAGCCATGCGGAAGAGGGGGATTCATCCCCATGACATCGCGGACGCTCTCATGGTAGAGGGACAAGATGATCACGGGAACTTTTGGAATATCACAAAATGGGACAGGGTAATCGCACAGAACGTGGGCCCTGAGTTTGAGCAAGTCAACATAGGAGGCTCACTGCCGACCACGATAATGTTCACCGGCACCATCGTCAGAGTAGAGCAATGTTGGGCCGACGAAGGCGAAGACGGGCTGATGACTTTCACAATACTGCCATGTGGCTTTCCCCGGACCGAAACCATCAAATGCTACTTCATCTCTTCAGCTACTGCGCCCTTGTACGAGGAGTTGCCAGACATGCTTTATAAGATGTATAAAGTCGTCGGCAAGTTCTGCAGTCCCGGTCTCTACAGCAGCATCCACGACATCAAGAGCATCGAACTGGCGAGGAATCCGGAACCTGCTAGTCTGAAGACTGGCATCTGCTGGAAGTTTGAGGGCCGCGTCACCTATGCTTGCATCAAGCCTTTGTTCGAGTCCGTCTTAGTCACGTATCTTGAGGTTGATCGTGATGCACGATTTCCTGTGTACGCCAAATTGTTAGAAGGCGCGCCAATACCAACAGTCGGGAAACTTTATCGTGCCAAGGGTATCACAATCCCGGAAGACGTCAGTGAAAATGGTCTAGGAGAGACCAATTATTACGCTAAATGGCTTGAAGAGCTTCCGGAGCCTAATCCTAGCAAAGCAATCTAGCACAGACACTGATAGGTGAGCAAATTGAATTCTGTGGGAAAAGAGGAGATGACATCTTCAAAAGTTTTATTAAGGCCCTAGGGTGGGTTTCGTTGGCATCTTTCTGGAGCAGAAAAATATAATACCAACAAGGCACAACCTTGAAAGAAACACGAGCAAGTTTGTGCCACCCATGTCCGTACCGATCGAAAGCGTATCACGAGCATCTTGAACGCTGTTCAACCTTTTTACACCCCCTTCTCAACATCCGTACCGTAATGGATCCTTTCCATAGTTCCCTAGCGCATTATGTCCAGTCCCGCTCCCATGTTTCTTCATCAATAACGCCACCGTAGTAGACATTAATAAGAGGACTTTGGTACCATTCCCGTGGCTCCCGCCCTACATCATACAGGACGACTCTGTGCTTTTCATTGTCACATCTTTCGGGCCCAATGACCGAGTATTTCCATTGGATGTCCTCGGTAGAGTCCATACACGGACCGACATGCTGTTGCATTTCGTATCCTATGTCTTTGAGAACCGAAGTTTCTTCAATCGGAGTATCTACCAACGCGACATACACTACGACCTCATCATTGGACAATCGGGGAAAAGATGACGAAGGAGAGTTCGTATGATCGTGCCGAGCGAAATACATGGCCGCGGAGTTGGCAAAGTTGGCAAAGACCTCGCATGCTCGCTCGCAGTATTCGTAGTATGACCAGTACGTTTCACCATATTCGCATTCATCCCTTTCCCGCATGATAATGTCCACCTCTATTACGCTGACTTTCTTTGATCTGGCTTCTTCGCACACGCTACTAATTTTGCTGATAACCTCACTGTTATCGTCCAATCCATCGCATTTCAATCCATTAACGATGACACGGGGGACTCGCATTGCTTGCGGGAGGACTCGCTGTGCTTCAACGATAGATTTCATCAGAGGTGCAGCCTCCCCACAAATTGCTCGACACGTGAGATGGATGGGCGTTATGGATTTGTAGTTTGTGATGGCAACGTTTCGATTCACGAATCGAAAGCGACGTCGGCAATCCGCGGCATATTCGTAGATCATAAGACGCAGCTCCTTTGGTAGATCGAGGAAGCGGTCAAATGACGGGGGCTGACGTGGGTTTAGCGCAAGGTCTTCGTAGTACTGTCGTTCGTCTTCGTTCATGTCGTCGCTGCTGCAGGTATCGGAGTGTTCTTCCTCCTTAGAGTCGGACGACGTAGAAGCTTCCCCAGAGTCGGACATGGTAGAACCCTCTTCAGAGTCGGACAATGTAGAACCCTCTTCAGAGTCGGACAATGTAGAACCCTCTTCAGAGTCGGACAATGTAGAACCCTCCTCAGAGTTGTCCAATGTAGAACCCTCCTCGGAGTCGGACGATGTTGAAGGCGTATCGTTCATGGCTAGGGAATGACGCTGGGTTCTCCCAGGGTTTCTACTAGGTAATCTTATTGGTGCAGCAGTCTCGGTCTGAGACCGGATTGCATCAGTCTCAGAGCGGATTGCATCAGTCTCAGAGCGGATTGCATCAGTCTCAGAGCGGATTGCATCAGTCTCAGAGCGGATTGCAGCAGTCTCGGAACGGATTGCAGCAATCCTGGAACTAATGACAGCAGTCTCAGAACAGATTGTATTATCCCAAGTGAGGGATATTTCAGCCTCAGAAAGGGATACATCTGTCCAAGAAAGAGATGCAGCAGACCAAGAAAAAGATGCATCAGTCTGAGAAAGGGATGCAGCAGTCTTGGAACTGATTGCAGCGTACTTGGAGATTTTTGCAGCAGTCCTAGAACGGATGTCGTTGTTGGAGATCGAGTTCCAGTTAGCAGTCGAGTTGTTAGCAGTCGAGTTGTTAGCAGTCGAGTTGTTAGCAGTCGAGTTGTTAGCAGTTAAGTTGTTAGCAGTTAAGTTGTTAGCAGTCAAGTTGTTAGCAGTTAAGTTGTTAGCAGTCGAGTTGTCGGACATCGAGTCGTCAGTAGAATCCTCACTCATGGTTGCGGGATGGCGGTTAGGTGTCTCAGGAGGAGCGGTCAAGTCTCCTGATGGAACCCAGGCAACTGTCGCGAGCTAAGGTCATTACATAATCAGAGCTACTCGGGTCTTATTGGTGCCAACCTGCACGAGCCACATTTCTGGACCCTATAATTTGAGGAAATCCTTAATCTTGGCTCATCAGCGCGCCATGAGGGCCTGAGACCATCGACTGCGCGGTTGTTATACCTATGTATGCTCTCTTGGCGCCCATTCGGTCGTAGTCTGTGTAATGATAGTAGACATCATGACGACTCAATCAAACACCTTGATAACAGGCATGAAGTTATCAGATCTGGCCTACTGTTTACATTTAAGACGAATTAATCTAGAGCCATCTTGGACTCATGGTGAATAGGAATCTGGGGATGCCGCACATGTTTCAGCCGCCAAAGCCAAATGCGTCTGGGACAAACTGTAGTTGTTCAACAGCAATGTATGTTCCATCAACAATTATCGCAGGCAATGTAATGTTGCTGGGTATGATAATATAACGGGATCTCAGTCGCTACGGATAGCCAGCAACTTCAGATCCATCCATTATAGCGTATGGTTGTTTAGACAACTCTTGTACTTGAGTCATCAGGGAAGTCACTGAAGTTTCCTTTCCGTAAACATGAATATGAGACCTTGATTGAAAATGGTAATGAATATGTAACTGATTCTAGCCAGAGGGCTAGCCAGACTCGGTACATCATATTATTGCTCGCAAGCGATTCACCAAAACCCACTGCCAAAGACCACAACTTCCTACCCGATTGGTTCCCTTATGGGCAAATGATCATGAAACGTAAGGATGCCTGCCTCTTCTTTCGTACGTCAACCCTGTCATGAACGCTATCCGTAGCTCGTAAACCATTGTCCATACAGCGTTTCCAAGCTGCAACAGCCGCACACCTTGAGAAGCTGGGTCTCTCATGCACAGCAGAGGTTATATCCCGAACTTCGTCCTTATCATTATCGTCTAGCCGTGCGACTGCCAGAAGAGTGTTATGCTCGCGACTGCTCTACGAGGCATGAGGCTTGCCAGCTGAGTCGGCCTTGGCACGGAGGTCGGCAGCGGTGGAGCCTGTCGCGGAGAAGTAGCGCGAGAAGACGGGCTGAAGGAATGAGCGGAAGACGATCTGGGCACCACTAGGGAGTGTAAGCTTGTATTAATGTGCGCGACGGGGCTGCTACATACGCAGTCTGGGGAAGAGACATCCAGAGGATAAGGACAAACTTGAAGGTGTAGTAGAAGGCTGCGGACGTCAGTTGCGGATCATGCAGACGATATGGGTGTACTTACGGAACCAGTAGACGGCGTTCACAGCGCTCTCGAAGACGGTCAAGAAGGCAAAGGTAACCCAGTACTGCGGCATCGCATTAGCCCCATCCCAGATTTGTTGTGGACATAATTTGGCCAGCTGTCCTGCCAGCGATGAGAAAGTGGGGTACACATACAGTCAACCACTGGGTGTCATCGACCTTGCTGGCGCTGAAGAGAGCCTCGAGCGAGTAGTAACCGGGAATGATGAAACCAGCAATGTTGACGAGGAACTCTCCGGCGATGTTGAAGAAGATCAGGAAGAAGTAGAGACCGGCGAGACCAAGGATCATGTAGACCTTGGGGACCGACGTCTGCTTCTCAAAGTTGTTGAGTGCGGGGTACTTGGACAGCTGGAACACGACATCGTCAGTGAACGTGGCCTCATATCAAAACCGTTGCTTTTCCTGTCGGAATCGTCGGGACAAGGCGTATTTTGACAATTGTGCCTTGTGCAGAAGCGAGAGCGCTTACCTCCTTGTCGAGCTGCGACAGCTGGGCCTGGGCTCTATCCTGGACAGACATGTTGAGGGCTGTTGGGAGGTTGGGTGTGATGGGTTGCAAAAGGGTGGGATGCAACGGGTTGTGGTTGAAGAAGCAGAAGGGCTGCAATGTGTTCAGTAGGTAGGGAGGAGCAGGAACGTGGAGCCTGGAGATTGTGGGATGGAGGAAGTGGGCTCGTCATCGCTAAATACGTCACCGCCTTTCACGAGCCAGCCAGAACGCAGCAATGGCATGCCGATGAGACAAGATCGCGTGCATCGGTCCAGCCGTTCGACGAAGCCATATCCCGGGAGTTGGTAATGTCGCATTCACCTGTCTCTTTTTCCTTTACATTGGCAATTAGAGAGTAGTGCGATTGCACGGGCATTATGACGACTTGCACGTGACCGTTGAGGTCCAAGCGCGCCGGCCAGTCTCCGTTGCTGCAGGCGTGACCGAGTTCAGACGGAAGCGTAAACATCCAATTCCTATCCCACAACAAACCCGCTCGAGGGCGACCGACGACGCCTACGACCCTTGCTGGAGCCGGATATTCTTCTGCGGAGCATTCTACCACGTTGGTGACATCCTATCTGCCGGAACAACGTGTTGAGCTAGTCCCTGGCCCAAACAAACAAACCCGCCAGCCCCGAAAACAGCTGAGACTCGAGCTACACGCGAGCAGCGCCATCAGCCTACTCACGACACCTTGGTCTTCTTGGGATTACCGTCGCGTACTTTAGACACTCTGCCGACTGTGTTGCCGCCTCCTCAGCGCCGTTGCCATCGCATTGTTTTGGTGTAAACATACGGAAAATCTGCCAGCCGGCGTCCGCAACATGACCGATATCCGCCGGTCACGATCGAATACGTCAATGTCTACGAGAAGCAATCGTCCTCTTTCACGCGCGTCGACGACGAGCGTGCATTCGTTCGAGCAATTCCAACAACCGCAGCAACCGCGGCCCAACCAATTTCCCCAGCAGCCGCAGTATCATGCTCCATTCACTACCAGTGAAGCGTTACAGCCTGCATTACTCCAAGCCGCGCAACAGGTCAGCGCGCAGGACCAGCTTATCAACATGAGTCTGGAGAGTGTTCAGCAGTATCTTGGTTACCCAGCCGACCCAACCGCGTCTCACCCTCAACCGAACGGTCAGCCCGCACAACCCGATCACCATGCCTACCAGAACTCCCTCTCTCAGCATTCACAACATTCGCAGCAACACAGTTTCATGGCGCCGCCGATGGATACGGAGGATAAGAAAAAAAGGCCGTCGACCTCAGGTGCCGCGACCAACGACAAGGAATTGCGCCAGCTGCTGAACCAGAACGAAGGCCGCAACCTCAAGGAGGTCGCAGCTGAGGTCATCCAGAATGACAGAACATCCAAGGCAGAGAAGTCGAAACAACTGTTCGCCATGTTATGGTAGGTACTTCGCCTCCACGCAGGAACAGTGCTAACGCGCCCCAGGTTACAGTCTGTCTGCCGTGTTGCGAAGACGTCAGTACCGCGCAACCGCGTCTACTCCAAGTACGCAGAGCGCTGCGGCACCGATCGCGTTATCCCCCTGAACCCAGCATCTTTCGGCAAGCTCGTTCGCGTCATTTTCCCCGGCATCCAGACCAGGCGCCTCGGTGTTCGCGGAGAGTCCAAGTACCATTACGTCGATCTCGAACTCATCAACGACAACGACAGTGGCGAAGAGGCACGTCGGGGCAGCAACGGCCCCGCTGCCCATCATGCTATGAAGCGTCAGGCTTCTGGGACACCGAGACTCAACCTTGAGTATGTGACTTCCACAACTTGGTGTGTCAATTGCTAACAGCTTCAGTGCTATCCCCCGGTTACCTGCAGACAGCGCACATTTTCCACCACGAGAGGCACGCGTGGAGCCGCAGAACACTTACTACACTCCAGCCTCGTCCCGCGGCGTCTTGTTCACCGACATCTACTCCTCCAATTTCTACCCATCTCACGCGCGTACCAAGACGTCGTACGAGCACGAGCTCAAGTTTCCAACGCCAGATATCCTCGAAGCTCCAGATGCTTTCGTAGTCGAATTGCCAGACATTAAACCCTATTTACCAGCGCGTACCGATCCCGATTCCGCCGATAATCTCGTCGCCATGTACCGCTCACATGTCGTTTCGCTGGTCGACTCAGTGCGATACTGCAAGGAGAAGCAATTCTTCCGCCTCTTTGGTACTTTCCACGGGACATTAACTGTGCCAGTGCAGAAGTTGTTCGCTTCGCCCGAACTGGCTCCATGGATCAAGGAGTGCGACTGGATGATGTACCAGAAGATGATTCGCAACGTTTCCCAGCTCACCCTTCAGGTAGCGCCACCGGCAGTATTAAAATTCCTCGACAACGTTGCAAAGACGTTGCATGCACATATTGCCGCCAAGTTCGCGCCGCTACCCATACATGTACTCGAAGCAAAGCTGGAACCCGCTACATTGTTCGCACATCTTCTTCGACAGATGCTTCGTGTAAATTCCGCTGCACACGCAGCAGCCGTCATGCTCACCGCAGAGAGCCATCGCACCCAGATGTTTGCTGACTGGCTGGAGCACGTCAACATCAAACGCATCATTGCCAACGAATTGCCCGCCTCCTGTGCGCACGAGGAGGTTTACAACATCCTAACTACCGAGATCCGCTCGATGCTAGGCCCGCTACCACAAGAGATCCAATTGCCTTCCGGTACCATTCATCGCGCAGCATATCCCGACCCACCCGCAGATCCTTCAGAGTCCGTCATCGATCGTATCGCAGCATTCTTGACACAATTGCCGTCCCGCTTTCCTGGCGCACACGCTCGCACGATCATGCACTGCATCAGTGCGCTTGGTTCGGCCGCCATACGCGAGATCACCGTCGAGAATGGAATCAGTTTCCAAGGTTGGTGGCTCACCAAGGTCTTCGTGGATGAGATGGCGCAATGGTTAGCATCACTAGGTGGGTTTCTAGGCCATGCGCCCCCAGACTGGAGCTCGTCCAACTACTCGCCTGTAATGGGTGAATCCCTCAATGCGGCCATGACGAACGGTGGCAGCGGCAGCAACAACGAGAGCAGGTATAGCAGCCTGGAAGCCGACTTTGGACCAGATCAATCCTTCATCTCCAACGCTAGCCATGTCACCATCCAGGACAATGGGTCAAATCAGGAAGGTGAGTTTATTCATTCACAACTTAGCCTCACATGGTAGTTGACTAACGCAAGATCATCAGTCAATGCTGGACGATTTACTCAACCATCATCACAATACAACATGAGCTTTCAGTACGAGTACGACATGAACACTTCCCAACAAGAGCCAAACCATGACGATAGTGGTATAGGCCTCGGCCTCGGCGTACAGGAAGACGGCATTGACGCCAAGTTTGCGTCTCATCTATCTTCAGCTCTTTCGCAGAGCGTCAGCTAGCCTGACGTCCCTGTCTTTCAGATATTCTGATACTTTTGCCCATGCGTTTATGACGCCTCTGAAGTCACGACTAACGACGAACCGTGCCCGACATGGCCTGTTAATATCTCATAATTCTTTGTACTTTAGGATTGCGTACGCACTCACGGACCGGTGTTTACGGAAATAGTTCGGCGTTTCCATCTTTGCATTTTGGGTTTGCAATACAGGCGTTTGGAACGATATACCGCCTTTATGGCTTGGGTCTGGTGTTAGATGCAGCTCTGCGGTTCCCCTGCGCAGTGTTGAATTGAATTGTTACATCGTTACAGACGTTCACAACCGCCTTCCACAAGAGCTTCGCGAAACTAAGGCTCACCACTTTCGCCTTTGAAACGAGAGGTTGAACAAGTGCATAATGCTGTACCAGCCTCTTTAAGTTCGATCGATCACGTCCTGTCAAGACCCAGCGGAATTAGAAGGTACTTTCTCACAGCGAGATTTCATGTCAGCTAACAGCACAAATGTGGTCACCGCTAACACCACACGGCCTACCAAGAGAAATCTCATCTCCGTTTACTCCGTTAGATCTACATCGCCTGTTCCCGATGTCTGTCCTACATGTACTTTGTAGTTCCTCTCCCGTTACACTAGCTGACATAACCATTTGACCTCTGAAAACGGTCAACATCGGCACACGACCGCCGCGGCTAACGCAACCCGGTCAAAATGGCTCGTCGACCTCCTCAGTCGCCTGACCACACTGATCTACGGGAAGGAACTCGATCTCTGATATAAAATCGTGTGTCGATCGTGACCGTTCGTCGCACGATGATGGATCACACGATGGACTCTCACCGCTCGTTCATTGGGTTTCAGGAGTCGCGATCACCTTGGCATAGAGTCTCTACCTTTGGTGCTGTGGCGATATGTTAGGATAGGGGAAAGATCACTGCAGTTGTGCTCGCGTGGACACTGTTAGCAAATGCAGCCGAAGAGCGCAATGCATCATGATCGGAGACAGGACGGGACTGTTGTGTAATCTATGATACAAATGTAAGATTTCGTTACACGGAAAAGATTCCTGCTAACGGTAGCCTGTACGGCTAACTAGCACTAGAAGACAACAGAATATTTACTAAACCCCTTCATGCGCGGCGCCGCGAGCATGAGTAGACACCACAACACTCCTACTGCCTACTGCCTGCCCCGTGTCCTCCTTCTCCTATGGTTCCACGTCGCGCAGACGTCCTTGTTGGCGCTAGCATCCAGTCCTGCTTTGGAGGTGGGTACCCAGTTCTTATAGATCAGGTAGCTGTAGTCCCATCGTGGATCGTTGAGCTGTGTCCTCCACGTCCAGAAGATCCAGCCCTCAGTCTTCTCATACAGTCGCTGCTGGGCAATGAACCAATCCTTGTAGAATTGTGTTGTGGAATCGAGCTTCCAGTCAAACTCGGTGCTGTACTCGTTGTTGACGGTGAGGCTCCATTCTTGGACGATCTTGGGGGTGTCGCCGTCGGTCAGGCGGTTGTCAGTGTGGCATGTGTAGTACATGTAATCGCCCTGCTTGGCGTCGGGGTTGATCGCCGTTACAGCTCCGCCGACGTAGTTGTGATCGTCAAAGATGACCTTGGAGTCTGATGGGAGGTTGGACTTTGGGTTACCGGCGCCCCATAGGGAGTCCATGAATTGGACGTGGAGACGCTGGTCGTCGGGAATGTTAAGAGTCTTCTCGGCGTCTCGGACAGCCTTGAGGGCTTGTGGGTAGTACTTTTGAGTAAGAGTGTCTTTCTCGGCTTGGGGCATACCGCCCTTATCACGCGATGTCTGCGGCTCGTTCACGACTTCAATGATACCGACTGCGGCCTTGTATGAAGGAGTGTTGTGAATACGCTTCGTCATCCAGTCAAGCCACTTGGCTGCGCGGTCATAGTTGGCTTGTGAAAAGAATCCTGGAAGATACGCTTCAGGGAGACACTGTGGTGGATGTTAGAGTCGAGTCGAGGAATATTGGAGTGTTGAAGGCTTACCTGTCCAGTAAATGCATCGCCGACCTTTTGCGACCCGGGAGCGCCGTGGAGGTCAATAACGACGAACATGCCCAGTCCTGCAGCCTTGTCGATAATATCGTCAAGATACTTCAGATTCATCTCGGGGAAGTGCTCGCTGCTATCCACTAGGCTGTGAAGACTCCAATATCCAATCGGAATGCGAATGGTGTTCAAACCAGCATCGTGCATGGATTGAATCATGCTTGGTGTGATCCAGCGAGCGTAATGAGCGTCGAATGCATCATTCGCTTGAGACTGTCCAAGCTTGCTGACACAGTCAAACTCGGAGCAGGAGTCACCGCAGCCCATCTCTGACCACTCTTGATTCATCAACCATGGCTCTGAGAGTAGCCATCCACCGAGGTTGACTCCTCGAATCTTCGAACTAGGAAGATTAAGGGCACGTTTGCTCAGGTCGCCGGTGGTGCGGTTGAAGGCAGCAAGATCGCGGTCCGCGGGCATCCATGCCTGTGCGCCGGCCGCGAACAAACAAGCCAAAAGAGACGAACTCTTCATTATGGTGGGGTTGCAATGATTGGATGGAGAAACGAAGTTGCTTTTTCCAGCCTGGAACGAAAAAGGGTGCCTGGAATGGAGCTGCTGGAATGAATGTCCAGTTGCTTGACTGTTACACTGTGCGACCAGAGGACTATTTAACTTATTCACGGGCCTCCAGCTGATCGTACTAGACGGCACGTAGTTCACTGCATCGTGAGTCTCCAAGAGGCAAATTGCCAAAGGGGCCCCTAGCTGACGACAGAGGCGCAAGCCAGTCACCCAATCCGAGATACTTCACCGGTCCCGCGTTCAAGTCGACGGAGTCGCTAGCCCCCAAATGTAGCCTTCTGTCTGAAGATCTTTCGAATAACTTGTAAGCCAGTCGAGTATGGCAGGGGTAGCGTTCACGATGTCGCACGAGGACATGTAATGAAGTCACATCGTTCGTCCGCGTTTGTGTAGACTAGTTATAGTAGTAGTGAAGTTGATGCATAGCACACTGTTAGTATGATCAGGCGGCCACGGGTTCTCTGCAAGGTGGATCGAAACGGCTCGCTGGCTGGGGGTTTGCCTGCCGCCTGACACCATGGCAGCTTCGTAAGATTCGGGGAGAGTATGAGGGGCTAAAACATATTTTAGTATTTGGACAGTCAGCGACCTACTTTAGGCCATATGAAGAAGGAGGTGTAATAAATGTTTTCGGCTGATCCCAAGTGCGAAGGCCAGAGACTGAGATATAACTCCCATTCGCGGAGAGCAGGACGCGTTGAAATTGCAAGGGCTTAGCCGAACTGAGGCGGTCTCAGAAGAAGAGGCGGAAATAAACAAGTCCAAGAACCGGAGGCTTTCGAGCAGTTGGCCCTTCACCCTGACCTGCGAAGCGGCCCGGCGCGCGGATCCTTACTCGAACTGTCAACACACCCCGCTAGTTCAGACTCCTCCGACTACTCTCCATTTAGGTAGGAAGTCTGGGGACAGATGCATACTGGAGGCGTGACCATGTTGTTAACGCGATGTGATGACGTGCCAAACTTATCATTTCTTCTCAGCCTCGCAACTGGGTTACGTCTGACTTGCTGGCCACCAACCCCATATGCTTACCATAAGCCATCGTATTCGGTCGCCGGCACTGTCCTTCCGCAGCGGGCCGTTGTGGCGTTAGCATCCTGAAAAGGTCTCGTATTGACGGTGGAGAACGCATAGTTCAGCAAGCCATGTCTGTGGGAAGGTTGCCTTATTCGCAGCTTAACGGTTGCTGTAAGCCGTCCGTCAGCCGGATATGCAAGCTTCCTGCAGCATCGTCCGGAAACGTTCGTTCTTGACTTCAGCCACATATTGTTAGTTTCCACGGCATGACTGGGGAAGAATGCTTCCAACTGCCTCGAATCAGCTCAAGTCTCAAACGCGCTTTGGTTGACGATTTTAGTTTCGAGTAACTTGCCTAGGAGTCATCTTCACCAGTCGGACCTCTGTTGCGGTCAACAAGATAGTCTAAGAGTCACGCGCCTACAGGACCTCCTCCGTGGAAAGGTATCCGGATCGTCATGGTCGTTGGCCCCTAGCGTTAATCAGCGGTCTCGTGTTCGCGTTGTGGGGCGTAAAGATGTCGAGCGTTGGCCTCGGCAGATTTGCAGGTGTATCAATACCACCCTTTCGCAGCGTCGCGTTAGCCGCATCAAGGGTAGTTATTTACAGTGACACGGATGGCCCCTGCAGATGGGCGCTTGGGTGGATTTCATGGGGAAAGCAAGGCTAATCAAGCGGGCTGGACGTTCCTGCGCTGTGTGACGTCACTTTGCTTTTGCTTAGAGCTTTGCCGATCGAGACCGAGCCGAATTTTGAGGTCTCCCTCCACGTGTTCTGGGGTAATCCAGATACCCGGTACGGGGATGGCGAAGTCGATCAGGGAGCGAACTAATATTATTTGTAAACGTCGGGCATCATCCGACGACACTTCACGCCGTCGGACTGCGATGGTTGCGAAAGTCCCTCATAAATACTTGAGATCGAGCCAACGTTATCGTTCCTTTTGTCCAGGAGTTTCATAATGAGTTATCAATTTCGGGTGTCGGTTGGCTTTATTTAGCTTTCTTGCCACACTCCCAGGCTGTTACTACTGGCGGGGCTGAAGATCAGCAGTAGTTCTTATTTCGTTCATTCACAATCTCCTACCAATAGTGGTGATTTTGAGCTAGATCGAGGAACAACGCAAGCGATAAAGAGTCCGGTGGTGCTCCTGAACTAGGCTAGTCTCCTTTCTGTAACGTCTTCGATAATCACTAGCGCTCAATTTGCCATCACCATCAAGAGTGCGAGACAAATGTTTGTCGTCCGCTTGGGAGAACGTTGACATGAATAAGAAATGACTCGAACAAACAAGATGAAGAAACGAGGTAGTATACGAACTGTCACTAGATTCCAGAGTATTGTTGGATGTTTATTCCAGATCTGGGCATATGAGTCGAAACGCTAAATCCACTTTTCATGGCTGTCCAGTGTTGCGCTGCTCCTTCATTGTACAAGAGACTGATTTCGGGAGCTTATTGGCCCGTCTGATACTGTAAAGAGTTATCGGTGTCTGCTTTCGAACAGAAGTGTAGCGCGCGGTATCTCGAAAGTTTGCGATGACAAGATCATGTGGAGTCTCGCGCTCTCGTGACCCGGCCGATGGGCCGGAGAGCAAACCCACGACAGACATATGAACACCAAGGGCTGCAGGAATGAATAAGACGACTATACCTTGACTGCCTACCAAATGGCGGAGTCAATGCGTCGGTCTACTCTCGTGGCGATACCCCGCTCGAGTATATAAACAAGCCTGCCAACCGGGACCAAGTTGAGTGTCTAATACACAGATTGATCAACTGCAAGTGCATTTACCGCGCTTACCCACTGTTGTATCAGTTCTACCTTGCGCGTAAGTCTTCAGTGGTATTCGTTCTTCTTTGCACGAGCTCATCAAGCACCGCGGAGGCTTCGATGATCTATGTGCGCAACCCACGCCTTCCTACTACACACCGAACCTTGCCTCACTCCACTTTCAGTACACGCGCGCCACTGGAAAGATTGCTGACAGTACCCAGGACATGGCGAACACTCCTTTTCCGTTCGAAAGACTACCAGCCGAGCTGCGCACCGCGGTCTACAAAAACCTCCACTGTACCACGAAGTACGCAATAGCGCGACGAGACAAGATCAGAACACCGGTGGTTGTCGTCAGATTCTCTTATATCGAACGCGCTATAGTCGCTGTGTCAAAGGCAATCCGAAACGAAGCTGAAAAGGTCATCGACGAGGAAACCCAGAAGTGTGGCCCGGCTCAGCTCATCGCAGACTGTGATTACTTCCACTTCGTCCCTGAAGTCCTTGCCAATGTTCGAAATGCCCGAAAAGGCTATGTTCCACCAAACATGGGACTGGCCGATGACGAGCGTGAGAATTTCGACACCGTATTCACCCGCAGAAACCTAATCGAGCAAGCTCGGATGGACGCAGTTATGTATCAGATGTGGATGCGCCTCGCAAATCTATACCTCAAGACAAACGAGCGAATCGAGGTCGGTGTTTGGATTGGGAATGACGCAGCTTGCGAGGAATTTGTAGAACTGCTCCCCTCTGCCATCGAAGACATCATCAATCCCCGCTGGGACGTTTCCGACTCCGGCATGTATCGTCCCAAGTTCGCGGTGACAATTGAATGCTCAGAAGAGGTTGACGCGGATGTGGAAGACATTGTTCAGGATTTCGAGGATGCGCGTTTCGAGGTTAGCGAAGACCTGGAACCGGAAGAGATGGAGTCAAGATGGAGCCTCAAGACCTTTGACGGAGTGTTTGAAGAGAAGGAGCTGTCGAGTGACGAGTCTAGCGAAGATTCAGATGGGGAGTTGGATTAAATCGAGGATGAAAGAATGGGTGTGGAATAATGTGAAATTGGACAATGCGATAGATAGAGAAAACTAGATGGGCTACCAGAGTTGATTTGACGTCTGAACATAAAGCCAACATCCATGGATGGCTACATTTGACTTTTGACATAAGACACGCTGTCTATTCATCGGCGGTGAAGTGTGAGTGGTGAAGATGAGTCTCAAAGGTTAGAGCTTGGCAGGTGCCAGCCAGCTACCAACGCCAATCCACCTAGCTCCCCGACGTCCACCAACCACCTGCATCCCCCACGCAACTACTCTCCATCGGGATCGCGATCGCTTGTCGCACGCGACTACTACAAGGCGCGTTGTATCGCGCAAATAACTGTATACGATATCGAAGGAATGTCGACCTTTGTCGCAAACAGCTATGCGCACCTGCTGGATGCAGTGCGATCGCTCAGCAAGAACGACCACCGTTACTTGTGAACATGGAGACTTTATCGAAACATTACGACATGCAAGCGTTGGGATGCATCGTTCTCAGCTGGAAATAGCCAAGCGCAGTGGGTTTCCACTTGCCCGAAGGTTCGGCGAACCGGCATCAGCTCGACCGCACGAAGGACTTCGTACTCGGACATCATTGGCCATGGCGATGTACCCAACGAGCAACATTTTGGCTCATGACAACTCTAAGATTGTAGTATCGTATCTGTCGTTTTCTTTAACAGTGGCAAACGCATCGTCGACGTTCTCGCTACCAGGACATGCCGTAGCATGGGAGAGATGCCCCTATTCGTCCCACATAGCCCAGCGAGTCCATTGGCACCGCCGTTCTTACACGTCACCATCACAGATGCAAGTTATAAACACACCCATTTGGCAAACTTCTATCAATCAGCGAATCACCAATTCGCTTCGAATTTGAGCAGCATCTCAACAACCGGGCTTGTGGTTTAGTGGTATAATACTCCCTTAGCATGGGAGTGGTCCAGGGTTCGATTCCCTGCAAGTCCATCTTTTTGCGCTCGTCGCCGTCGCGGGTTGGCTGTATGATGCCGCCGGCGTTGATTGCTGAAGATGAATTTTCGAATTTTTTGACTATGTAAGTGGATTGTGTGCACGAAATCATCGGTTTGAGGAGCAAGTAAGCAAAGTACTACTCACAGTCTTACAACCCACGCTATACGTCGCTCCATTTCTGGATCTGGGACATAACTTCCGGCACCAATCGATTACATCTGTCGTCGGACATAAATCCGTACCACGTTCAATCGAGTTCACGTCCAATAGCTTTTCGACGCAATATACGCCCAAGGGAATCAAATGCCCATTGGTGTTTGAACGAAATCGCGCGACTGGAAGCCAGCCATCAGTCGTGCAGGTACTTGGAAGTGCTTGTTGAAGAGAGCAAGGAGCCTCAACATGCTCAATACACCATGGACTTCTTCCAAAGCGTTTCATACGGCTTGACCTTTGAAGATTGGCGTGTTTGTGATGGTATTGCTGCTGTGCAAAGCACCAAAAGCGGGTTCTGGCAGCGCCACGTTTGCACAGCTTCTCGAGCGGACTTCGGAGTGAATTGTGCGACGACTAACTTTCGATCGGAGCAACTGTGTTGCAACCCCGAGTCCAAGAGAAGCTCTCAACTCTCCAGTTGCGGGAGTTTGCCAGGACACGGAAGACGTTGATCAACATCGGACGAGAAAACGTAGCGACTATCACTCGTTAGGAGTATATTGATTACTCACAAGTAGCATACAGTCGCTAGCTTTTCTTGCAATCATTACACCGAGTTCTCGGGGGACCAACTACGCACCAGCGAGACACTACACCATTCGGCCGAAAAGTCGGCCTTCTCTCTGGTATAAGAGAAACAACATGCGCGGTCAATAGAATATCACAAGCACTTAGCAAGAAAACCACTTTCGACCAAATCAACAGTACACCACCCATTTCACGCCAGTCCACCAAACGCAACCTCATTGCCCAACATGGTCAAAATCGCAATCGCAGGCGGTGCTGGAGGTGGGTGTCGCGCTTATTGTACCGACTGGACGGACTAACATCCTCACAGACGTAGGGCAAGAGTGCATTGCTGCTCTCCTCGCCAGCAAGAAGCACGAGATTGTAATCTTCACGCGCAAGGTCAATACTACATGTTGCTTATTTTGCTTGATACTAACGTCTCTCCAGGACGTTCCAGTCGAGACTACCGACTCGCCCGTCAAATCGGTCAAAGCCAACTACAAAGACGTAGACGAACTAACTAGCCGTCTACAAGGCGTAGACGTGGTTCTTTCTTTCATCGCGCCGCACGACCTGCAAGAAGGGGTTTCCTTCCAGAAGAACCTCATCGATGCCTCGATCAGGGCCGGGGTAAAGCGTTTCGCGCCCAGCGAATGGGTCACGTAAGTTGCTACTATCACCGCTCAATCCGATATATCCTAACGAAATCCCAGACGCACCACAGAGCACATGGATTGGTACTCGTTCAAAATCAGCATCCGCGAATATCTGGCCGAGATCAACAAAAACAAGAAAGTCATCGAGTACTGTCTTTTCCAGCCGGGTCTCTTTTCCAATTACTTGACCGTGCCGTACAAGTCAGCCGAGCACCTCACGCCACTTCATGTCATGTGGGATTTCCAGAATCGTAGGGCCATCTTGCGAGAAGGTGGAGATGATGATACCATCACTTTGACCACGGTGCAAGATCTTGCAGGCGTGGTCGCGCGCGCAGTGGATTACGAGGGCGAATGGCCGGTCGTAGGTGGCATCCGAGGCTCGCGCATCTCAGTCAAGGAGCTCATTGCTCTCGGGGAAGAGCTAAGAGGTTAGTATTTTGTCTTTTCCGAGCTCACATAAGCTATTCCACTGCCATCATCTTTACTGATAGGATTATGTAGGTGGGCCTTTTGCCATTGAAAGAAGCTCCAATGAGGACTTGAAGAACGGGAATTGGACTGCCTCCTGGTACCCGAAATTCCAACACAATGCCATTCCACCAGAGAAGGCTGAGGAGTTCGCGAAGATGGTAGTGACTGGCTTCATTCGGGCGTTCGGGACAGGCGCCTTCGATGTGGGAGACGAATGGAACCAATTGTTGCCCGATTATGAGTTCACGGATGTGAGGACTTTCTTGCGGGAGGCGTGGAAGGGAAAGCCGTGATGAGGCAGTCGTATGAACCATGTTGCGCAGCCGGTCTTCGGGGTAATGCGATGGCGATGACTAACTGCAGTAGTAGTAGGTTTCTAATAGCGAACAATGTACTCTCTTTACTGTGTAACCCGTCCGGAGCTTTCGTCCGAGGTTTCGGCCGAACACCACTGCCCTACTGCACCAGCCACTCTTGTCACTTCCCTCCCCAACCTCCATCAACACACAATCGAATATGCACCCGTCCCCCTCCCCGTCACCTCAAACCAACTCCCATGAAGATGAAAGAGCGGCAAAGCGGCGTAAAGTACGTAAAGGTACTCAAAGTTGCTGGGAGTGTAAGAAACGGAAAGTCCGATGTATCTGGGCATCACCTACCAAGTCCAAATGTAGTAACTGCGTGCGACGCAAGACAGACTGTGTTAGTCAGGAGTTTGCGGATGAACCGAATGAGAACAAGAGAGGAGATGCTGGATTAGAGACGCGTTTGGGTCGGGTGGAGACGTTGCTTGAGCGACTTATTGGATCGTCGACAGACAGGCGCCACGACATTGCTGACGAGTATCCGGGAGATGCAGACCTGGAGAGACCGAGGAGCGTAATAGTATGTGTAGCGTGCTGGGGTCTATCCTACATTCATCTCTGACACACACAAGGATCACACAAAAAACATCAAGATCACATCATCCGCCTCCACAGAAACCACATCAACACTCACAGATCTCTCGCAACAACCAGAACCAGTACTTGGCGATATATACACTGGCATCTCTCGAGACCTCGTCGCAGCATGGCCCACAACCCAAGATCTCGACTACATCTGCAAGCTACCCGTCAGCATCTCCACGCACATGCACATGAAATTAACGACATCATCTGCAAACCTGATGAACCAGGTTCCAGATAGCCCACGAAAGATATTGCAGCTACCACCACCAGGATCACATCCAGTACTGATAGCGCGGAAACTCCTTCTACTCAGCAATATAGTGCAGGGCGCACTATCCGATGACTGTATACCCAGAAGCCAGCGAGAGCATCTCAGTAAAGTCATGGCTCATGCCATGGATACAGCAACACGGCTGGTGACCTCAAATGACGAGCTAACCGCCTCTGTTGAAGGCGTCGAATGCATCATGATCGAAGCCATTACCCAGAACTACGCTGGGAACCTACACCGCGCGTGGCTGACTGTGCGCCGCGCCGTTGCCGTAGCTCAGATGTTGGGTCTGCATCGTGGTAACGCTAAGCGAGCTTCTATCAAGGTGGTGGATCCCAAGACGCGCGAGAGCCTCGATCCAGACCAGCTGTGCTGTCGTATTGTGGAGATGGATCGCTACCTCTCGTTGACACTGGGGCTGCCGCAGTCTTCGCTGCAGACAGTCGGGCTGAGCGCTGAAGTTATAGCAAAGTGCCATCCGCTGGACCGCATCGCGAGGCTGCAATGCGTCATTGGAGATCGTATCTTGGCGCGTAAAGTAGGAGAGCCGCGCGATGTTACGGAGAAAAGGGTCCGGGAAATTGACGACATGTTCAGGGAGGTGACGGAGCTGATGCCGTCGGACTGGTGGCTTATTCGAGACTTTGACAACAAGGGCGGGGGCGATTCGGATCCGATGCATGAGGTTGCAAGGAATATGTATCAGCTGTCGCACTTCTATCTCGTTATACGCCTGCATCTACCGTATGTTCTTCGCTCGTCGGGCGACGATAGGTGCGAAGAAAGTAAAGCGACAGCTGTGCATGCAGCCCGCGAAATCATGAGTCGATATATCGCGTTTCGCAAGTGGAAACGCGGTCCGTATTATTGCAGAGGAGTCGATTGTCTGGCTTTCGTCGCCCTCATGGTGCTATGTTTGGCCCATATCGATTCGCAGAACCAATCGATGATTCGGCACAAAGCACTTTTCGATCATAGCCGTCCGAGCGATCGCGCTTTGATGGAGCTAACGGTCAAGGTATTGGGGGAGAGGAGCGGCGATGCTCTCGCCACGAAGCTATCGAGTATCATACAGTATCTTCTCGACGCCGAAGCGGCATCGGCAAATGGGACTGGCTACAACACTTCGGCTAGTGAGACAGACGATGGGCTGGCGACGGAGTTTGATGGCCAGTTCATGGACGCTGAGAAGGCGGTCTTGCAGCTTCACTTGCCGTATTTTGGCACCATCAGCCTACAGCGCAGGCTAGCCTCCGACATCCCGTTGGCTGAGGAGATGCTGTCTACTCAGGTAGCTGACCAGACACAGTCATCACTCACGGAGTGGGACAATCGGTGGTCGTTCCTTGATTCGTCGAACGATGCGGGGGCGCTTGATGACTGGACACTGCAGAGCATCAACGAAGGTCTTTTCGGGGGACTGCTTGGCGGGCTGGGAGACGTGAATTTCGACCCTGGGCTGTCTGTAGATAGATAGAGGCAAGGGAATCCCAGACCTGCTATGTACCAAAGCACGGTAGGAATATTTCAAGTCACGTTTGTACCGTTTCTCCTGCTATCTCGCTCATTGAAGATGAATAGCGCCGCTCTATCTGCCATAAGAGTGTAGCCAGGGTATGCTTTTCGGATTTTTCACTACATCGTTCACAGTAGCTAGATCGAGGTCGGCCATTCGCCCTCGTCCGATTCTCTATTGACTGCAGCGACGGAAGAACAGAGAGGCAGGTGCGACAGGTGAGATATTTCCCCAAGCAGATACACTATATCAGGCCTAGCGCATCACGTAAGGAAGGTGCAAAGTACAAATACGTTCAGCACGGCAAGCGCAATTAAGGAAGAATGTTAACAGCTGAATCACTGCAGTTTAAATTAGACTGACTGCAATCTCAGTCAACAGATTGCTGCATGTACAGATGTACATTCTCGAAACTGTTCAAGCAAGTCCTCATGGACATGGTATCCTCCAAAACCGTAGCTCTGTGCTGTAGAGCAATATTTTAAACGCCGGAAAATGCAATGGAACAACGCCAGTATACGTGGATGGAAATCATGCTCGTCGTTTGCCGATACGGCCGGGGCCGCTGGGACGTCCACCATTGGGCTTCAGTGCACCCTTGCCTCGCGAGGTAGGGAAGGAGACCTTGTTCTGGGGCTTGCGTCGCAGTTGTTTCCGGGTCTGGCTCTTGTCCTTGGTCTTGCGCGAGCTCGAGCTCTTCGCAGAGGTGGCGGTGCCGTCGACGTCCATATCTAGCAAGTCAAAGTTAGCCCTTGATTCTCACTCTACCAGTGCGGAGGAAGCGGGTCAAAGGCGAATTTGAGATGGCCGTCATCGGTGAAGCCCAGGATGTCTGAACAGAAGCCTAGGTGGAAACACAGATTCCCGAGTTCGCAGTCCTCTTCTGCGGGATCGAGTGGGCTTGCAGAGGGATCGGATAGGGAGCGTGGTATGGGGACAGTAAGCAGAGACGAACCTTTGGGCAAGTCCTCCTTAGCGGCATCGTCGGTGGTGTTGGCTGGGACATGATTAGAAGGTGCATATGGCGGGAGACGGCTGGACGACTCACTTTCTTCGGTCTCCATCTCAGTCCTCTCGGGCTTGGGCTGGGCAATCGTCTCGAGAAGTTTGGCGTGCAGGCGCTCGGCGCGTGCCTGCTCGACGGGGCCGAAAACTCGGGCGCGCAGCTTGGTGCGGTTCGCCTTTTTGCTGCTTGCGCGTGCGCCTTTGGCCATTGTGCAGAGAGTGACGGGGAATGTGTGGGTGAATGGGTGTTTGGGCGTGTGTCTTGGTCAAGTCGGCGGCGGCTGGTGGGGAAAAGTTCGAGGAATTTTGGTGGCAAGGCGTTTGGCGTATCAAGCCAGGCCGGCCCGTGCCCTAGTCGCGTTCTTCGCCTAGTTGCAGGTGACGCTGACTTCGGTATATCCCAGCTGGAGATGCGCTCGCCGCGAGAGCCGCCGCCTACCTCGACGGCCGAATACTAGAAAAGTCGCATTGCGGCCTCTGCTCGTCTGTTTGCTGCTCCGCGACTGTCCCACCCGCCTGTCCTGCTCGCTCTGCATTGCCGCCGGGGGCTTGGGGAAGTTGCGACCAACGCCCGTCCGACTCGACTGCACCTCAGATAGCCGGATATCGCCCTTCGCTGCCTTCACCTCGCCCTACGTCACCCGCCCGAGAGAGTGCCTGAGATAGCCCGCCCCAGATGCCTTCGCGGGCAAAACTAAACCGGTAGCCCTTGACCTCCCTCTCCAACACCGCCAGCCTCTCCACCGCGACGGCACAAAACCATGGCGACGAGCATGCAGCAGATGGCTGCCACCATCACCGAGCGCTCCAAGACACTCATCAACAACGACCTCAAAAAGATTCTCAAAGAGGAGGGCACCTCGCAGACGGGCAACAAGGCCGCACTGCAAGCGCGCGTCATTGGCCGTAGGTATCTCCGCTCCCCAGCAACACGGCTTGCTGTCGCCGCTCACCTGCTAACTTCACCCTCCCCAGTCATCGCCAATGCCGTTGCTAGGAGCGACACCGACCTGCTGCGGCGACTGCAATACCGCGTGCAACACCACGGCGAAGCGCCTCCACCAGCCACGAGCAGTCCCGTCGCCTCCTCGTACTCGCAGCCCCCTCCGCCCATCGCGAACGGGTACAGCATGGCCAACGGCTACCAAAGCAACGGCGCATACCAGCCATACCAACAGCCCCAGCAGCCACCCATGCCGCCACGCCCGACCTATTTCTTCAAGGAGAGCCCTTTCTTCGAGATTCGCGAGCTGATACTGAGTAACATGTCTCTGGACGCTTCGCCGACCCACCGTGCCACCATATCGCGTAACCTCACCCTCAACGAAAGCCAGTCCGGACGCCTAAAGACAGACCCATCTTTGCGCCTGCTGCTCTTCTCTGCGCTCGAACAGCCATTGGCGCCCTTCTCGCGTCTCGATATCGCATTCCCATCTCAAATTGAGGTCAAGGTCAACGACGACGAGGTAAAGGCCAACTACAAGGGTTTGAAGAACAAGCCAGGCTCTACACGCCCCGCCGACATTACCGACTTCGTCCGCACCAAGGTCGCCAACCAGCGCAACAGCATCCTCATCACCTACGCCCTGACTCAGAAGGCAAGTCGGTCGGAGGTTTCTTATCCCATCAGCTTCCCAAACCTGACTCTGAGCTAACTCTCAATGCAGAAGTACAACCTCTTCGTCTACTTGGTCAGGAAGTTCTCGGTCGACGAGCTCACACAGCGCATCAAGCAGCGCCACGTCATCACGAGGCAGTCTGTGCTCAATGAGAGTATGTAGTGGCCTTCGGCAGCTAACATCTCTCACATGACTAATGTTGTAACAGTGATGAAAAAGGCCAATGACCCCGACATCGAAGTTGGCTCCAGCGTCATGTCGCTCAAGGACCCAATCTCTACCCTGCGCATTGTCACCCCATGCAGGTCGACTGTGTGCACACACAATCAATGCTTTGACGCCGACTCATTTCTGCAGCTCCAGGAGCAAGCTCCCACATGGACATGCCCAATATGCAGCAAGACCATATCATACGAAGGCTTGGCCGTCGACCAGTATGTTGAGGAAATCCTCAACAAGGCCCAGAACACGGACCAGGTCACCATCCAGCCAAGCGGACAATGGTCGACCGAAAAGGATGAGAAGCCCAAACAAAACGGGCACAACGGGCATCATGACGATAGTGATGATGACCTCATCGAGATACCAGATTACCGTATACAGGCCATCAAGACCGAAGCTGCGCCGACACCCACTTCGCTCAGCACCCCTCCATTGCCTTCTCGCGAGACATCCACAGCCCCCCGGTCTGGCCAGAAGAGAAAATCCGAAGTAGTGGATCTGACCTTGAGCGATGATGATGAGCCAGTAAGACCAACGAAAAAGGTAGCGTACACTACCCCCAATAGCCTTCCTGATCCGCCCCGTCGGTATCATTTACCTCCCCTCGGCAGTCACTCTGCCCATAGTCGTCCACTGCCACCAACCTACCATAGTGGGTCTGCCAGCATGCGTTCTGATTACTCCCGGCCTCCATCTACACCTCCACCACGCCATGGGTATCAATCCTATCGACCAGCACAGCCTGCTTCGCGGCCTAGCTATCCTGGATAGGGTACTTCCTCCTACCCTACCTACCTGGGCTCTTCTTCCCCTTAATTACATGTTGCGCGTCCTTGTTGTATCTTCCACTCATGTATGAGTATTGTTCATCCGCTAATACCACCTCGGGATCGCAGGGCAGAATAACGGGAACCAGACGAGGTAGCACATCATCCACTTAGGCCCTTTTACAAATTGGCGGACCGTTGCGCCACGGGCATCCTGCGTAGGCTGATGAAGTGAAGCTCTCTACATCATACACTCATCTCTTTCCTAATTTGTCAAGGAAACTTAGCGCCAGGCGTTTGGAGGAGGCTGCATTTCATGACCATCTATCTACGGCGTAAAACACTGGTTGGGGGCATTGAGGATACCACCGCTTGGGATACTTGCATGCATTTCGGGAGCTTATACCAGCGACCTTCTACAATGACGAAAGGAGCAGAAGTCGCGTGCGGAGAGGACTGAAAGGAGGTGGCGGTTCATGTACGATCGTGTAGCAGTGACGCCTTTTGGCTTCGGCCATACTAGACAGTTACCAGTATTACCGTGGGTGCTGTCCGCAGTTTCCATTTTCCTTTATTTGCGCTTACGTATCATACACGACGACGTACTCAGTCCAGCGGTTCCGGCAAAACACAAACAACATCCTCCTCTTCCCCGTCATCCCCAACCCTCTGCCTCACCTCCCTACTCTCCAACTCCACATCATCCACATCCGGCTCCTCCCCCAAGCCATCCACCACCACCTCACCCTTGTCCTCAACATTCCTCCTAACCTGCGTATCAAACAACGCACCCTTATCAAACAGCCTATCCGACTTGACCCCTCCCTTCCTCTTCACTTTAACCTCCCTTATCCTATACGCAAAAACAAAGTCCTCCGCCCTCGTACTCTGTTCGCTCGTCCCGCTCTTCCTCTTCCAATTCCCCTCCGGTCCCACCGAAATCGGTACGCCAGACCACGCTGTCGCATCCACACCCGCATGCACATAGACACCTTTTTCCTGGAGCCGTTCCCTGGAAAGCGTAGTTGACGACGCTATCATAACACCCGTTATGATGTAGATTTTCTCTCTAAACCGGTGCTGAGTGATGTAATCCCTAACATCCTCATGCCTCACCACGTCTTCCAGAAACGCGCGACTGGGTTGGAAAGTCTGCGTTGTCATTTTTTCGACTTGCCAGGTTTGGGACACGGATTTGTCGTTACTGATGCTTATGTCTGCGCCGACACCGAGGACGCATTCGAGGAAGGAGGTCCAGATGCCGAAGGTGGTGGATGTGGATTTGGTGTGCGTGCCGCTCCAGCCATGTTCCGTGAAGGTGCTTGTGTCGGTTTGGGGCGGCAGGGGAGGGAGGTGGAGGGGTTCATCCGGTTGGGATGGGGAGGGGATGATAGCACCGAGGCGGATGGGGCCATCGGGGGGACTAGGGCGTGGTGGGGTGAGGAAGTATGTGGGTTTGGGGGTAGCCATGGTTTGTGTGGTACTGTGAGAAGATACTCTTGAATCGTGATGACGCTGTTGGCGACTCCGTGATGGTGACCAGGCACCATATATATAGTGAAGCGCTAGGTGCAGATGTACTAGACATGAGTCGAAGTATGCATGGTAATGCAGGGTTACGTGTGGATGCATGACCCGTGGGGCTGAGCAGCGCATGCAGCTACTGTCCAATCCTGGTGGGCTCACTTCTGCACCG